>Ga0172367_10003866_pt1 | contig 19042 bp, 20 predicted proteins | sample Lak10m_FD_114542 | JGI IMG/M metagenome (GOLD analysis project Ga0172367, IMG submission 114542) | Freshwater microbial communities from Kabuno Bay, South-Kivu, Congo - kab_022012_10m | ecosystem: Environmental > Aquatic > Freshwater > Lake | place: Democratic Republic of the Congo: South-Kivu...
ACTACAAGAAGAGATGAATCAGGTAATGGAAGAAACATATACCTTTACACAACTAGAAGTATGATATCTTAATGATGTATTATGAGATTATCTACAGATAGTACGCAATACACAAGTTCAATTTGAAGAATTTAAAAAGACTTACGAGAAGATGATAGATTGAACTATGCAATTACCAGAATGAGTAACTCTTGAACAAGTAGAAGATGAATCAAAGAAAATTGATAACGATATAATTCATATTCAAACTGCGGAGTCTAGAGTACAGGAGTTATTAATGAAAGTTTTATCTTATTTATGAATTACTTCAGATGCTAGTGAAGAGTCAGAATCCACAGAATGACATACAGAAACAGACGATACAGTATCTGAATCCGTTCACCCAGTTTCCGAAGAAGATACGTCTGTATTATCTGGACAAGATGACGAAGCAGATATACCTACCGGTAATACTGAGTCCGCATAATAAAGATAATCCACTGATACTTAATAAATATTCTGAATTTGAATACTTTAAACTGAAAGAATCAGTACCTCCTACTATAGAACAACAACATGAGCAGGACTATATTAAAGATTATATAACAAAACAAGACAGATGGGGTGGAATAATCAACATGAAAACATGAAGATGAAAGACTCACGTGATGTTTTGGCTAATAGAATACTTTAAAGTACCCACTCTTATTTTATGTCATAATATTAAACAGGCACATGACACATATGAAAAACTACAAGCATTTTCAAATATTAATACCGAATCCGATTTATCTCTTTGCACTTCCAAGACGAAAGAAACAGTTACAAAATTTGTCACGATTACAACGCATACTGGTTTCGTTAGGCATTTTAAAGAAAAATATCAAGATAAGTTTGACCAAATAATATATGATGAGTGTGATTATAACTTATCATATCCAATAAGACAAGAATATGACTGATGTATGAGTAGTAGTATTATAATGTCCAATGCAAGTGTGGTATGGTGATTAACATGAACGCCATATCAATCAACCGTTTGAACTGAAGCACTTACTAGATTAATATGACCTATCATATCTAAACCAGACCAACTAAATAATGGATATAATACAATACCACACATATATCAAATACACTATTATGGTAATTATAATTATACTTGGACAACTTGGAACGAATTAAGAACACAGATGGTAGACGATGAGGGGAGAAGGGATATACAGATAGAGACTATTTTAGCTAGATTAGGTAAATACAATCTGTTGTTACTTGAATTCGTTAGAGAATCGGAAATACTTTATGAAGCACTACAGTCAAAGCTAACTACTCATAAGCTTATTATTATGAATTGACAGTTAGGTGTTAAGAGACTTAGAGAACAGCAAGAGATTCTTGCTGAGGCAAGGAAGAGATGAGAACCATACCTATTAATATGAGTAATAGATATGCTTTGAAGGTGAATAGATATTCCTGAGATAGACAGTGTCTTTTTGTTTGCTCCAGTTAAGTTTGAGGGCACTGTTGCTCAGGCAGTATGAAGAGCTTTAAGGGCTCAAGAAAATAAGCCAGAGGTAAAAGTATATGATTGGCTTGACCTCCCACTATTAAAAAAGCAATATAAACAGAGGGAGAAGATGTATATTAAAGAATATACAGAAAATGTTTTAATAGATAAAATTTATACACATGTTTTGAATAAATAAACTTAAAGATAGATTACAAGAAACTAGAAATGCTGTTAATACTAGCACAGAAAACATTTCTATCCTGGATTCTAATCAACATGAAGCAAATAAACTATTTGCTATAGCATTAGCTAACCTAGAAAATCTTATGGCGTCATTATCATTAAGAGATATTCTTATTTCAAAATGAATTTGATTTGGAGTTAAGTATGTAGATAACTTATTGTTACAAGAAAACATAACATACTTCACGCATAGATGATGAGAAGAAGACCATGAAAGAGTTGAATGAACATTTGAACATTGTTCTGAGGTTGCATTAGAATGGTTAGATGAATTGATAGACCAAGAAGAACTTGAAGAAGTAATGAAAGAGCTTAGTGATGCACAAAAACAAACAAAAACAAAACCATCTCCTAAAGCTAAAGCTAAATGAGCAAAAAAGAAATAACACAGAAACAGATGCGTAGATATAGAAATTCTAAATATATATATGATTATCTTGCTACGCATCCTTGTGTAATTTGCTGAGAAGCTAGACCAGTGTGTCTAGAATTTCATCACAGAGACCAAACTACTAAAACATTTGAGCCATGAATATATAGATGAAGAGATTTGTCTATAGAAAAACTACAGGTGGAGATAAACAAGTGTGACGTAGTTTGTTCTAATTGTCATAAAGTATTAACGTCTAAACAACAAAATCGATATTCATATTTAAATCTTCCAGAGTTCAATGCAGAAAAAAGCACCGACTAAACAATATATTACTAAAGATAACGGAGAACATAAACAATTTAGTACGTGAATGATGAGAGATACTAATGAGGGTAAGCCAAGATTTGATTTATTACATCCACTATGTTTACCATATGAAGAGCAAATGCTCACAAGGTTTGCACAATTACTATGACGCGGCGCACAGAAATATAGTGAACGTAATCGGGAGAAGGCAGAAACACAAGAAGAATTAAACAGATTTAAAGAATCTGCGTCTAGACATTTTGAACAACGACTATGCGGAGAAGACGATGAAGACCACGGTTCCGCAACCCGATTTAATATAATGTGAGCTGAAATGGTTAAATATAAACTATCTATTGTTAATAAAAAATAAATGTCTATTAATATTTGATAGACTACTATCATTTTTATATTTTTATAGGACGACCCTATGAGCGCAAAATGAATTTTACTTCAGAGGATTGTAAACAAATCACCTCGAAACTTATCAATTCCAGCTGCTAACATTACTACTAATGCTACAACTTGATTGACAGAACTTTACACTTACAACTTAGAAGAAGCTGTTGTTACTCTTACTAATGCACAAATTAAAGCATTAAGAGCTACTCCAATTACTATCGTTGCTGCACCTGGTTCTGGTAAAATGGTACAATTAGTTGGATGAGTAATCATAAACAACTGAGGAACAAACGCATTAACTGAATCTACAGCTAATCTAGCTTTGAAATTTACTGATGGTTCTTGAGTACAAGTTTCACAAACAGTAGAGTCTACTGGATTTGTTGACCAAACTGATGCTACGCTAACAAGTATCTTTCCAAAGATAGATGCTATAGCAACTGAAGCTGCTGCTACAAATGCACCACTAGTAATTCACAACTTGTGAGCTGGTGAATTTGCTGGTAACGCTGCTAATGATGTTACACTTACAGTAAAAGTATTGTATAGAGTTATATCTTTATAGTACACAATCCTCGTAACTTATAGTATATGGAACAGACATTAAAAACATTTATATCTGCCCATGTTGTTAAGTGAAACATAACCACAATTATCTACAATGGTTCATTAGAGTTAATAAATAAAACTATTGACTGAGCCATTGCAGATATGTGGTATGATGAAACACGTAATGATATAGAATATATAACAGTATGAATGAGAATATTTGGAGACACTTTAACTTTATTAGTGCCTCATTTTTCTAATATAGAAGAAAAAGAAATAGAAGATGTAACTGCTGAATATAAGAATCTAATATCTGAGTATCTTAAGTCTTGAATGTTTTCTGATAGACGCTGAGCAGTTTTATTTAAATTACTTGATTGATATTGAGTTTGTAAATATAAAAATAAATATTGTTATTATGTAAAAGATACTGAATCATTTGACTTTATTCAATCAATAAAAGAATCTACTAATATATCTATCTGATGAGAACAAATAGATATTATAGTATCAAACATAAATGATATAAATAGATATGAAAATCTTATGCTTTTATTTAAAGAAGTATCTGATTGATATTATGATGTTCGTAGACATAGTATAACTGAGAAGGTACAATGAACACATATACAACAGGAATACTCTATAGCACAAGATATCTATGCTACAATAAATACTCAAACAAAAGAGATAATAAAAATTAAACAGGAAGAAACTAAATATAATTCAAATCGTAAAGACGATTGACGATATGTAATAACTCCTGATTGAACAGAAATAAATACAAAAGATTTTAAAGCTGCTGAAATTAAGCGTGATTGAGATATACTTGAATTAAAATTAATATGAGCATATACTCATGTATTACGTGACCTATTAGAATTTAGACCAATAACCTGGCAATATAAATTGCTAATGAATTTTAATAGATTAAATTTTATAGCGTGATGTAGACGTAGTTGAAAGACATATCTTTCTGCATATATAATATTACGTGAACTATGGAGAATGCCTAATAGTATTAGACATATTAACAGACAGGTTAGATGACTATATATAGCTCCAACTGAAGATAAGTTTAAGGAAGTAATAGATTACCTAAAGAAATCTTCTGAGAAGATTAGAATATTAAAAGTAGTTGACTTTAATAAAAAAGAGAATAGATTATATTTATATGATGAGAAAGTTGCTCGTAATCAAAAGACACAGATTACTGTAGCTACTTGTGACTTCTCTTCTGGTAAATGATATGAGCCAGGTAGGTGACGTGCATCTGATATAGTTATAATAGATGAAGCTGCATTTATAATGGAATCTGTTCGATTAAACATATTACCCATCTTGGAAAATGAAAAGGCTAGGTTCTTTGCCATATCTACTATAGACCGAACTACACAACGTAATCGGTTCTATGAACAATTGGTTGAGGCTGAGAAATGATTGAACGATGCTAAGCATGAACCAATGTATTGAATGCGCGTAACTATAGATGATATAGATGAAGTACTTGTTGATGACTGAATGAGGTCTCGTATGAAAGATGCGCTTAAACATGACAAAGCCAGGTATTATGCTGAACTATATGCATCATTACCAGAAGTATGAAATGTATTTGATACTGAGGGATTCTTTTCTTTAAATAAAGAAATACTATCTGGTGAGAGACATTGAATGTATGTGATATGATATGACCCGGCTAAGAGAAGTGATATATGAGCTGTAATAGTATGACAGATAAGAATGTCATGAGCATGAAAATCATATTGTCATTTAATAGAAGAATATGAATTACAATGAGAATATCAAAACCAGAAACAGGTATTAGCAAATATTAAAGATAAATATAATATTATGTCTTGATGAATGTCTACTGTTGTTATAATAGATGCTACACAGGTATGAGATGTTGTAGCTGAAATGTTTTGAAATATAATAGATTATAAAGTTTGGTATACTGCTAAGTGAACTAGACCATCAATAGACAACTATTGAGCTTGGAAAATAGCTAAACCACATCTTGTACATCTTAATCAAATACTTATAGAGAAATGAATATTGAAATCATATGTATGATTGAGGTGATTAATGGATGAACTAAAAAACTTTAAAGCCATTGAGACAGCTAGCTGAGCTGTTAAGTATGAGGCTGAAGTATGACACGATGACCATGTTAATGCTATGATGCTTATATGATTCTTTATATGATATATAGAGTGAAGGATATATGAGCTATGAATTGATTGACAGAATGTAGTTCCTGAATGAAGAGACCCAGCAACTAATTTATATGAAACAAATAATTATCGTGTGGTTAGACCTGAACAACTTGAAATGATGCTTTGATGAAATGTATTTTGATTCTGAGCGTAGTTGTTAAATTATAAAAAATGTCTATTAATATAATGAATATTTAATTAAATAACAATTTCTATGGCTAAACAAAAGGAAACCAAAATGCCATCTATGACTAATAATGAAAGAGAAGTCTGGAGGATTTTATGATTTATACGTACATATTATCAAGACCATCTTTGGGAGAAGCGAGTAAACGCATACAAAAATTACTTTATGTACAAAATAGATAGAGAAGTAAAGATTGAATCGTTTCAAACTAATGTTAAGTCTCCAGTGGTAAAGATGTATGTTGATGCTATGTGGACTTGAGTATATGATAACATCATAAACTTTAGAGTTGTTTGAAGAAATAAGGAAGACCAGAAGAAAGCTGGTGTTGTTAAGAATTTTCTTGAACGATGATTCTCTATATCTGATTCACGTAAAGAATTAATGGCTACTGTTAAAGAAGCATTAATATGTTGAGCGTGATATTTAAAAGTATGATTTGTAAATAGAGAAAAGAAAATAAAGTATAGAAAGAATTTTAAAACGGAAACCGAAGTAATTAAAGAACAATATCCATATATTAAATATGCTTCTATATTTAATATATTTCATGACCCAACAGTAGAATACTTCAAAGATTCTCCTTGGGTAATAGAAAGAAAGATATTATCTCTTGACAGCGTTAGAAAATATTATACAGCTATAGTCCCATGATTAGAAGCTAAAATAAATACAGCATTAGCATATCCAACATACTTTTCTAATTATGATTACAATAAAATTAAACATATGTTGTTTTGGAATAAAGACTATGTTACTAAATATATAAAAGAAAATCAATCTGACTTAGATAATTTCACAAAGAACTATCTTTCTATTGACTATAAATGAAATTATGTTGAGATAATAGAATACCGAACAAATGAAAATCTTATTATATTAATGAATTGACGTGAAGCATATGCTTGACCAACACAACTTCCAATTAATCAAAAACCATATACAAGTATACAATATAATAAAGCACCATGATTAGCATACTGAAATTGAGTATGAACATCTATGGAAGATATACAAATGATAACTGATGAGTTACTTAGTTTACAAATGGATAATACTAAACTACAGGTAGCTCCAATGTTTCAAAAGATGAAGGGTTCAGATATATTCTGACAATGAAAGAAGTGATTAGAATATAAACCGTTCTGAGTAATAGAAACAAATACTCCTGATTGATTTAAAAGATTAGAACTATGAACACCAGAATTCACTTGAGTTAATATGATTCAGTTCTTATTACAATTATGAGAAATGAGTGAGTGAGTTAACTCCTATACAATGTGATATCAAAATAAAGTTGAACGTAGTGCTACATGAGTATCAGCATTGGTACAAGCATTTAAATCTAGATTACTTCCATTGGTAGAATCTATGAACTGAGCTTTGGCTGATATAGCTGAGATGCGAATAGCAACTGCAATAACATTAATGGATAAAGAAATAACTCTTAGAATATCATGAGATGACTGATGAGTAACATTTAAAGATATAACAATAACAGACCTACTTGGTAAGTATGATATAGAATTTGATGCACAAGCATTAAAGTCTGCTACTCGTGAAGTTAAAAGGTCTCAGTTGGCAGAGCTACTTCCATTAGCAATACAAGCTTGAATAAATCCAAATACACAAGAATACTTTATTGACATGAGAAAGCTTTGGAGAGAAATCTTTGATGCATATGAAATGCCACAAGATTTAGTACTTGAACCAAGAGAGATAGTTAAAGAGCAAGTTAAATTTCAAAAGGAACAATATAAAGCTCAGCAAAGTCTACAGGCTCAAATAGCTTCAGACCAGCAATGAATGCCCATGGAATGATGACAGCCATGATGACAACCTGGAATGCAGATGTGACAATGAGGTTTGCCAGTATGAGTACAATGAGACACTAGGAGTCCAGACCTAAGACAATGAGTTCCTGCTGCCGTTACGCAAGAGATACAGCAAGAAGAATTCTGAGATACAACTTGAGATACATTAAGAAACGCTAACACTTATTAGTATTTAAATATATAAATATACGTATGTCTAAACGTAGTATAGAAAATACACATCATCTTATATGAAAGTCATTAGAGTCTGAGTATAATGTGCATGTGGATAACAATAAAATAAGAATAAATATGAATAGACATAATGCTCTTCATGCGTTGTTTTGAGTTCTATTAACTCCTAAAGAACAGTTAATGGAACTTAAACACTTGTATGATTGAGTATTAAGTGATACAGCTAAACAACTGTTCAATGAATTAATTAGTTTAAATGATAAAGATTTTTATACTAAAAATGTATTAAGATGAAAAAAGAATTTGTAACAATAGATTCCGCAGATGACTATGTAGATAGTCGCACATATAATTTTGAAGACTATGCTAAAGAGTTTGCTGAATGAGAAAGAATAAATTCACGACCATATAAAGATATTATTTTGTTTGACCAGGGTGTCGTTCCTTCTTGTACTCGTCATGCACTAATGCACATTAATAATTGACAAAATATAAATGAGTATAAAGCTAATTGACTAACATATACACAATTAAATCCAATGGATGTTTGGAATAGATGAGATAAGAGAAAGTATTTATTAAATGCTCTAGACCAAGCTAAGAAAGAAGGATTGATTGAATGATATCTTGAAATAAAAAAGGATGCTAATATGTATACTAACATAGATAAAGCTATAAATATGTGATGTTATATATATACATGAAGTAACAATTGAACTTGGGGTATATATAGAAAACCATTTATATATAAAGTTAGAACCGATTGAAAGATAGTGTGACATGCGTTTCCTATCGTAGATAAAAGAAGTGATGGAATATATGTTAGCCCAACTTCCTTTGGTACTAGTTATTGAAATAAGTGATACATATATATTAATCCAGAAGATATTAAATGATTCTTTACTTTATTTGCAATAGTAGATAAAGATGAAACATGAAGGTTTGCTAGATTTAAGAATAAAGAAAAGGTTAAACAGTTACTATCTATTGCTGCTGACCTATACTTATCATCTACATCTGATGATGAATTAAAAGAATACTTTAATAAAATACAACTATCAAATACTTTAAAACCTATGTTTGGATTATAATGACAGCACAAGAGAGATTAGACGAATTATTTAATAAACTATCTGAGTTTGATATAGAAAGATTTAAATCTATATTGTCTAATTATTTAGAGATTAGATTTTTATGAGAGATGGAAAAGAGGGTAGCATGAGACATTTCCACACGAGATGTACAATTAGAATATAAAATGAAATGAATATCTGAATTATATAATCAATTTAACTTGTTATTAAAAGATGTTGTTAAATAGAAAATAGTGTCTATTAATATAGTGACAAGTATATAAAAAGTTTTTTACAAATAAATATACAATTGGGATGAAAAAAAATATGGGAAGTAATGTTCAGGACTTAGATGTTCTATGAACGATTGATGAAAATGAGAATCAAGAAATTACTTGAGACGCATCAGATTTATTTGCAGGGATAGATTTTTCCAAAGAGTCAGACGACTCAATAACATCAGACTCATCTGAACCATTGTGAGAACCGGAAACTCCAATAACAGATGCTATACCGGAGTCCGATAATGCAGTTCCTCCTGTAGAGGGTAAAGAGGATAGTGGTACTCCTAATGAAGACGAACTAACAAAACGAATTAACGACCTTATAGCTTCCAATGAAGAAATAAAAGATAAGGCACAAGAGGTTAAAGAGCAGGCAGAAGAATCAGACGACCCTAAGCTTATTACTCTTGTAGAAGAATTACAAACAATGTTGTCTGAAAAGAATATAGAAATTCAGGAAGTAACTAAAGATAGAGATATCTATAAAGAAAAATATCTTAGTAAATACTGAGAAGACTCAGACCTATGACTATATAAGGATGAGGTTGCTTTTCTTGAATGAAATCCAAAAATGAGAGCAATAGTAAAATTCTTTAATAGCGATAATGAAAAAACAAAAAATAAAGTAAATACTCTATTGTTTGATTTAGTATATGATAGAACATGAATAGATGTATCTGAATTGCTTGACGAGAAAGATAAGTCTAATGTTTCTAATATACTTAATATGCCTTCTAGCGATAGTGCTCCAATTACTGAAATGCCAGAAAAAGAGGACAAACCTAAAGGATATGAAGAATCAGTAAACGATATAATGAATCTTTAATTAAATAACTAAATTGCTTATGGCAACAAAGACTATTACACATACACCACAAACAGAAACATTAAGTTCTTCTGCTTCTGGTAGTTCTGTTGCTGATAGAAAATACGTTCCATCTTTAAGTAGAACATGGTCTGATGGTTCATCAGAAACATTTGTAGAAGGTGAACTAGGTTCTAGTAACACAACAGCTACACAGTATCTACATATTATATATGACAACTTAGTAACAGTGTATGCATAATTAATAACATATTTTAATAATAATTTTAATTTTTAATTTAAAAAATAATGAGTTCCGTAAGTACGTCTAATACTTATACACTTGGTACCATTTTGAATGAGGTTGTTGATAAAAACCTTAGAATGTTTCCAATACTTTTCAAGATGTTTAAACATCTACAATACGTTTTCTTTGATATAAAACAACTTACATGAGAAGGTTGAATGACAATGAAAATGAAAGAACTACCATGAATAGAACCAACAATTACTGTTGATGGTTATTCTGTTAAATGGTTGGATTACTCTTTGTTTGATTTCAATACTGAAGTTAAAGGTGACCAATCAATAACTTTATCTTCTTTCTCTGCATCTTTTGATGTTGACGATACAAGTGGATTTGCTGTAAATGATACAGTATACTTCATAGCTAATGATGCTGGTACATCTGATACAGTTGACTGAATAGTTACTGCTGTTACAGATTCAGATACAATAGTTGTAAATGTTAACGCAGTTAACTGAGTAGCAGCTACTACATCTAACGCTATTACTTTGAAAGACAATGCTAAAGTTGAAAGAGGTTTCTGGAAAAGAAATGATAATGAAGAAATCACTAGACCATCTTCTACATATAAATACAATGAATATCATTCATATGTACAACACTTTGGTAGAAGAATAGAATTCACTAAAGCAGAATTGAATAAAGAATACAAATATGAATGAGAAGCTAAGAATGAAGCAGCTAAAAGATTCCAATACAATCTTTGAATTATCTTCCAAGAAGTTAATAAAGCTATCTATAAAGGTAAAAACGTTGCTCCAGGAAGTGGTGCTCAAGATAAAATGGAAATGTTAGGTCTTGAAGAAATCTGCAGACAATGTGGAACAATATCTGATTTGTCTTCTGCAACTGACCCATTAGAAAGTTTGTTCGGAATTTTCGAAACAGCATTCCAATCAGGTTCAGTATTATGAAACGAACCAATTATATTGTTAGTAAACGATAAATTTATCTCTAATCTTTCTAGAGCTAACGCTGATAAAGTAAGATTTGATAAAGTTGTTGAGAACTTAGAATATACTCTTCCTACAATCTCTACACCATTCGGTGAAGTAGAAATAGTAAGAGACCCAATGTTGAATAGATTATACAACTACTCAGTTGCGTTTACTCTTCCAAGAAGTTTAGTTAAACTTCGAGTTAGAGAAAATCAGACTTTTGAACCAAAAGGTTGAATTACAAAAGCTGACCAATCTATCAGAATCTACAATGTTATACATAACCTTCGCGAAAAAGATTTGTATGATATGGAACTTGAACTATGACTTATCGCTTGAGGTATGTCTGAAGGAACAAGAGCTCCTTATCAAATGATAAAGAAATTCGCAGTATCTTAGTATATAATTAGAATAGAATATAAACAGAAGACTCTAGTGTAAAAACTAGAGTTTTTTGTAATTTTGCTGTTGTTATTTAAATAATAATGTCTATTAAATTATAGTTTATATATAACATATCTTTAATGAAAATAAGTGATTTTATAAGAAACTCAATCTATAAGTGAGTAAATCAAAAACTCCCAAGTTATTTACTAGGAGACCAATGAACTGTTAACGCTATTCAATATGCGTTAAACGATATATATACTTATGAATGAAAGTATTGGACTTTTATGTATGATTCAATTGAAATAGACTTGACTGGTTCTGAATATGACGATATGGAAACTGTTGAAGTTGTTGTACCATATCCAATGTTAAGGGTTATTGCATTGGAAGATTTGTCTGATTATGGTGTAAGTGATTTTAGAAATATTAACTTTGAACCGTTTGATTGAAAGACAGACCTTACTCAGAGCGAATTATATTTTAAACCACATACTAAAAAGATAAAGTTATATAACAATTGAACATGATATATACTACATTATATACATTACTTCGATAAGATAACATATGATTCAGATATCCCTATTCCAGAAATATTTGAATCTGCATTATATAATTGAACATTAACTTATATATATCCAAACTATTGACAAGTTACTGACCAGAAAGAAATAAATGTATATAATAAGTTTAATGAACAGTTAAAGAATTTAGCTAAATCAGATTCAATGCAACTATCTGGTGTAGTATCTAATATAAATTAATTTTAAATATTAAAACAATTAAATGGCAAGACCAGATGAAAAAGATTTCTTAGCTAAGGTTAAAAACATAATTAACTGAAAGAAGGCTAAAATGACTAATCCAAATATTGATAGAGATAAAGTTTATAATGAAACGGTTTGAAAGAAAGCTGCTGTTGCATGAGCTGGTTCTTCTGTTAATCTCCCTGCGTGATATCAAAAAAACGTAACCAACGAAATTATTAAAGACCAAGTTAAAGCACAATATCCAACGGCAAATGAAGAAGCTGGATTATCTCCTGCTAATAGAGCTAAACATGATGAAGATATAGATACCTTGATAGAAGCATTATCAATGTTTATACCAGCATCTGTTATTGAAAGATGATGAATGAAACTTATTTGAAAACTTATTTGAAAGCTTTGACAAAAATCATTTAAACCACAATTAGTTGATGAGGCTATAGAATGAATCACTAATAAATGATTTAGACCAGAAATTTGACATTCACACCCTAGGCGTCCATATACTATGGAAAGACCAATTCAAACATTAGAAGAAAAGGCTAATGGTGAAATGTGAGTTGCGGCATTAAATGAAGATGTTGATGAATATGAAATGGCTAAAGCCACTATGGATAAGTATAATAAAATTAAAGATTCTATGACACCAGCTTATCAAAAAAAATATCCACGTAAATATTGAAAGGAACTTTCTGATGAGAATGAACAATTTCTTATTGATGAAATGAGGGCGAGAGATATACAGGACGAGAAAGATATAATAAAACGACTTAAATGAGATAGAAGATGAGAATGATTAAACTATCCAGATAACGAATGATTCTAATTTATATAAAACTTAAATATGGAAATTACTTATTTACCAATGTTACTACAGCAGGATGCTAATAAATTATATCCTGATATAGCTAACTTCGATATAGTGCCACCACCACATCGACCATGACGTGTAAGTCATACGTTTTTTCTAAAGCGTAGAGGTTGATTTGCTGAATATGAAGATTTCTGATGAGATAAGGTTATTGACTATTTGGAGTTTTGATGAAGTAAGTATTGATTAGTTAAGAGTTGAACTGATTTAAAACTCATGAAAGATTGAAGTGCTACTACATTATTCACTTGAACATATAGTTCATTGGTTAATCATAGGCTATTATTAGTATCTGCTTGTTCTTGAACTAAATTAGATTCTTGAACTTGAGCCACATCAAACGTAACGTCATGAGTATACACAATAACAGACTCTACTAAGTCTCGAACAACAAATGCATTTGCATTAAAATATATATACGTATATGAAGCGGCTACTTGACAGTGACAAGTATTTAGAATATCTTCTAATACTGCAACAGAGTTAACGTTAGAGCGATGATGGAGTGTACAGCCAACAAATATTAAATATCACATATTCACATCGTTTAGTGAGGTTCCAGCATTAATATCTAATGACTGACTATATATTGTACATAATGATACAACTATACAAAAGGTAATAAATTTCTCTACAGTTGTTGACGTTATATATAATCTATGAAGAATGATGTACGTTGATTCAAATGATAACGTTGTTGTTTCATATCAATGATATAGTTGTTTGTTTATAGACCAGACTTCTATTATATGAACGTTCTCGTGATTAAATGCAATGGTTCAGTTTCAAGATTTTGTATTAATGATGTCCTCAACTAGAGTGTGAATGATTAAAAAAGAATCTGTTGAGGTTATTGACTCTGAGGTTATAGATGTATTTAAGCCAGTAATAATATCTAATTTATTGTGAACCTTCTGAAGGAAGAGCTTTGCTGTATATAATCAATGATTATATTTATTTACTTCTGCTAAAAGATTTGTTGCATTAACAATAACCCCATCTTGAACAGATAGGTATACTGTAACACAGGAAGACCAATGAATATATATACAACAATATTTAGACTCTATATGAAATACAAATGATGTATCAATTGCAATTAACGCTGAGAAGATTGTATTCGTTAATTCCTCTTCTACTAGCTATAATATGTATATCTATGATACTTACTATAAGTTCTGGCATAGATGGGATACAGAACTTCCAATACATGGTGTAGTTGTATTTAATAATATATATTATTTATGAGACATGGTTTATGATTATGATGTGTCGTATACTAAGGATATACTTACATTAGATTATACTCCATACTTAAAAGTAATTTTTGGAGAATCAGATATATTTTCATTAAAAAATATAATTACAAATAAATATTACATATGAAAAAATACAGACTCGAATACTAAAATAACACGAAAGGCTCATGTTGATTGATGAAAATATTCAGTATCTACCACATTAAAGGATTCTCAGTATATATTAAATTCAAGTATATATAATGCTAATTGAACACAGTGAAGTACTGTGCTTTGATATTGAATATTCTGATGATATTGATTCTCTGCTTCAGATTACTTAATAGCTTGAACTAATATTATAGAAATACCAATATCAATATTATGTTCTCTAATGGAAATAGAAATAGAATGAGATATAGAATTCTGATGAATGATATTATGATATAGTATATCAGAGCCGGTGGTAACACCAATTAATTCAGTTTTATGATTATAATAAAAAAATGGCATTTAATCAAACAGTTGCGGATAATCGAAAGAAATTAACCGACGCACAAAAGAAAACAACCTATGACCAACGAAAGTCTAATAGGAATTTTTTAGATTCAATATGATGACGACTTCCACCAGCACCAACCTTACCATGAACAAATCAATGAAGCAATAATTGAGGTTCTAATAATAATTGATTATTAGATTATTGAAATAGTATTCCAAATACAATTGTTCAAAATTGAAATACTTGGGTAATGAACTGAAATATATATAGTTCAGCTGAGGCTGCTCAAAGGGCTAGAAATCTAATATTGAATAGTAATTCTTCACAAAACAATCAATCTCAAAATCAAAGTATGTTTCAGTATTCGGCGCCAAATAGTAAATTATATACTATAGAATCGGCTGGTAATTGACAGTATAAATTTGCTAGACAAGATTGAAGTACATTTACTTGAGACTTATCTACAGTAATAAATACTATTAACGAATGAAATCCATCATGAAGTTGAACAACATATTCTGCCGCTCAAAAGAACTATAATGACAGATATAGTAATACATATTGAGTAAAGTGAACAGAATGGAAAAACGTATGAAGCGATATACCCCTACCAGAAGATACAAGTAATTGGACAGAAGAAGACTTTGAAGAATTTGACCGAAGGAGGAAAGTAGATGAGCTTAATAAATCTATGGCTAAATCATTTGGAGATTTATCATTTGATAATGCAACTTTTAAAAAGTTAGTAGATGAAAATCTTAAAGCTCAGTTGTTGAAAAATGCTCAGCTACAAGATACATTATATAATCAGAAAGCTGAGTCTGACAAAGAATTTGCTTTAGTAAAGGGTAAATTTGACGAATATCAGCAAGAAGCATTAGATAGAATTGATAAAATGGAATCTGAGTGGATGAATAATTTTAATGAACTTCAGAGCCAGAATAAAGAATATTATAAAATGCAAACGGAAGCGCTGAACTCTAGAGTTTGATGAGAACAATCTTGAGTTGCTGATTCACTAGCTGCTAAATGAATAAACGAATGAGTAATCTGAAATGCAATTTCTAAAGTAAGAGATTCTCATTTATGACAATATAATAAATTATTAGAAAATAATATAAATATAGGTAGGCAGTTAAACAATGACTATCAAGCCTTCTTTCAATCTATACAATCGCAAAGAGATAAGTGGTCTACAGAAGATGTTAGACTATTAGAAAAGAAGTTTGATTATGCAAAGACAATTATAGACGCATCTAAGGATTTATCTCAGTGAGCAATTAATAGTGCATTTAAACCATATGAAGATGCTATGGCTGCTATGACACAATGAGCTACAGACCAAATGAAGTATCAAGCAGTTGACCAGGCTAAGATAGATAGATATACAAATTCTAATACAGAAGAAAGAAAACTTATGCTTATGGCTATGTTATGATTAGATGACGCAACTATACAATATTGAGCTACTTCTCAGTTTGATATAGCATTATTGGATAAGGCGGTTCAGCAATGAAGCTTAGCTGATGCTATTAAGATGTTATATAAAGCATCACAATTAGCTTCTACTAGTTGAACAAATTTAAATAGTCCACTATTGGGTGCAGCTAAAAAATGAGTTGATTCTAGCAAATGAAACTTATGAGACAATACTAAACCAGAAGAACAAAAGCTAGATGTTAGTTCTAATACTAACACCAATCCAGAAATATGAAAAAGTTTTTGAAACTCGTTTGACATTAATACCGCTGATAAATCTAAAAATAATAATGTTCCATCTGTTGTATATACATGAATAAACGATTTTCTAAGTTTATGAAATTTTTTAGACAGAACTAATGCTTGGGCTAATGCTATAGCAAAAATGTCATTAGAAGAAATAAAAAAATTAAATAACGATGTTATGTCTACTTCTGTAAGTGAATCTGCTAGATGACCAATTAGATATTTAATAGCTAAAGAATTAAAGAATAGGCAGTTACCAAAAGCAACTCCTAGTAAAAACACATCAACATATTGACCATGAAGCGTTGCTTCAATTTGAAATAAATAATTTATAATATAAATATAACTATGAAAAAGTGATATAGAATACAAAATTATATATATCAAACAGTCTTGGGTAAGGATAAGATATCTAAAATGATTGATGTTGATAAGACTAGTATAGCTGATTGAGAGGCTTTAGTTTGGAATGTAATTACTTGAAAGCGAGAATGAAAGTCCATTTGACTTATATGATTAAGTTCATATAATAGTGACTCATTTACTGTGTCAGCTTGAACTACTGACTATAATGTTAAGACCAATCAGGCAGCTTTGTGGAATTGAATAACATCAGCTAAGTATGTTAGAATTACTTCTAGTGCTAATATTGGATTAAAATTAAATGCCACCACAGCAACATCATATCCAATGACAACATCAGAGAGTCCATTAGAACTGTTTTATGATTCTCTTACTAATTTATATATAACAACAGCTGGAAGTCCAGCAAACATAACAATACTTTTAATGGCTTAATAATAATCATGAAACAAAATTTTGTTTGTAAAGATTTTAAAACTAGCTCATTTACTGTTGCATTAAATACAACTAACTATGATGTTAAGACAAACTCATGATTACGAACCTGAGTATCTAATCCAGTATGATTTAAGCTAACAACAACTCAACCAATCAATATTAAGTTAAATACAACTGGTTGAAATAATATATCAATAACAACAACAGATAATCCATTTCAAATATTTATGAATGATTTATCTAACGTTTATATAACAACAACGTCTGCAGCAGATATAGTTTTTACTTTAATTTGATTATAATATGTCTAATAGTGAAAAAGATAAATTGGAACAAGAATTAAAAATTCTAGAGAGTAAAATCTTTTCAGCTAGATTAGATTGTGAATTTTATGAAAACAAAAAGATATCTCTTGTTGCTGATTGTAAAATAGAAGAATGAAAATATAATAATATAATAATTCAAAAGCAAAATGAAATAGTTAAATTAGATTCTGACGTTGTAAAATTAAATAATAAATCACAAGATATAATAGATTCTATTAACAAATTAGAATCTGATGAAGATTCAATTAAAAAAATAATTAATTCTGAATCATCTATGTTATTAGAAATTAGAAACGATTATAATAAAACATTATCTATTAAATCAGATATTGATGACAAAATATTTTCCTCTAATAATATATTAAGTAAATTAAAGGAAGATATATTAGAGAATAAATCAATACTTTCTAATATAGAATTAGAAATTAACAATAAGAATGATGAGCTTAAGTCTATATCATTACTTATTTCTAATATGAAAATAAAATTAGATGACTTATGAAATCAATATATAAATGAATCTGGTAAACTTAATAATATGATAAGCGAAACAAATAAAACTATTAAGGAACAGGAAGATAATGCTACAATATATAGTGATAATATTATTAAATCTGCAAAGAATAATGCTAAAGATATAATTGATTCCTCCAAATTAGAAGCACAAAACATTATTAATAGTGCTAAGATTGAAGAAAATAGATTACTAGAACTTAAAAAAGAATCAAATGAGATACTAGTTAAGTCTACTGTTGCATTAAAAGATGCTCAGCTTATGGAAGAATCTTCTATTGTTAAATTAGAAGAAGCTAAATCTAAATTAGAAGAAGCTTTAATTCTCGAAGAAAAAAATAATAATAAAATTTCTGAATTCGAAAAATATAAAGAAGAATGTGAATTAAGTATTAAACAAAGGTCTGAATGATTAGATAGTAAACAATCTCAATTAGAATATGATAGAGCTATGTTTGATAAAGAACGTAAGGATTTTTTATTAAGAACAATTAATAAATAATGGAAACAGTACGTAGAGTAATCATAGACCCAAACGACCCAACGCTTATTGCTAATATGGCTATGTCACAATCAGACCCAACCAAGGTTTGACAGATTGTTACCAATCCTGATTGAAGTAATATCTGATGACCATTAGATTGATATGTAACTGCTAATTATGATACTAGCACAAGTACATATTATATTTGAGGAATAAAATCTGATTGAGCTTGGATAATAGAAAA
>Ga0172367_10003868_pt1 | contig 19038 bp, 16 predicted proteins | sample Lak10m_FD_114542 | JGI IMG/M metagenome (GOLD analysis project Ga0172367, IMG submission 114542) | Freshwater microbial communities from Kabuno Bay, South-Kivu, Congo - kab_022012_10m | ecosystem: Environmental > Aquatic > Freshwater > Lake | place: Democratic Republic of the Congo: South-Kivu...
ATATCTGTATGCAAACGGTAATAGTTTAAATACGATAAACACTCTAAACTGTAGTGCACTAAGAATAGTTGAATTAGCGGGAAATAATTTTTCTGGTACCTTTAATCTCAATCTTAAGAATTGTGAACAATTAGATATTTTTGGTAATAGTATTACTACTCTTAATTTGCAAGGATGCAGTGCATTAATAACTTTAAAGGCTGGTAGCAACGGTATTACTAGTTTTAATACAACAGGATTAGCAAATTTAAGAAATTTACAACTACAAAACAATTCAATTGCATCATTAAATTTGACCCCCGCTACTTTATTAGAAACTGCTGTTTTAACTGCTTGCTCTATTACATCTCTTACTGTTGCGGGTTTAGCAAATTTATATAATATATATTTAAATAGTAACTCTCTTGGGAGTGTTTCTTTTGCTAATTGTACTGGTCTTACTTTTGTTAATGCTCAGAACGCGGGGTTATCTAATATTACATTAACAAATTGTACTGCATTGCAAAATATACAGCTTCAATCAAATAGTATTGCATCTTTTAATAGTTCAGGGCTTTCTAACTTACAGCAAATAAGACTTGAGAATAACAGTTTGAATAGTAATTTAAATATTGCAGGGTGTACAGGTTTAAATTATATTAGTATAGAAGACAACAACGCACCAGAATCAGTACTAATTCAATTAATTATTGATGTTGCTAGCAATAGCTCACAAAATAATGGTGTTTTACGATTTAGACCTGGTAATCAAACATACGATAACCCAGGCACAGCAGCAAATTCAGCTTCAGCATCATTAATTTCAAGAGGCTGGACAATCGTATAACGTATTTTTAATATAAATATTATTAATGGATCTTAAGTTTTTAGATAAGAATACGTTCCCGTCTATTGAATTATCATATGATTTAGACACTACAGTAACGGTTAAAAATGATAATTTTGAGAACGAGCAAAACCTAGACATTCTTTTATATAATTTTTTAAAAGAGTCTAGAGACGAGTCATCTAACAAATATAGTACTTTATATCTTACAAATAGACAAAAGCTTAGTGAATATATAGAAATAAAAAGCCTATCATCTTCACCAATAGAAGTTTTTACAACCTGGTTAGCGTCAGATGCAGACAGACTCCTGACTACTAAAACTGATTATTGGGTTACAGAAGATGTAATTGGTAGTAGCACAGTTACCGTTGATGTAGTAGCATCTGGTACCTTCTTAGAAATTGATAATAGATATTTCTATGACATTTATTTGTTAACTGAAAATAAATGTCAAATTGGTCATACGTATAATAATATTACAAGGTTCATGACCATAAACTATTTAAATGCTACAGCAAATACTTATTTTAGTTTAGAAAACGGCCAAGACCCATTTGATCCTAATTCTACTCAAACGTTTTATTACCTGTATGATAGAAAAAATGATTTTATAGTTTTTTACAAATTAATAAATGATATTGCTTATGTATTACAGACTGATGAAAACACCAAAGATTTAGTTTTAGTCCTTCCTTTAACGTCTGACGATTTTGCATTTACTAGTGATCAAATTTTTAGATGTAGAACAAGATATGAAACTCCAGACAAACCTACAGTAAATAGCTCGTGGGTACAGTATGTAAAGAACTTTTTATCTAATAACTTGGTAGTAGACGACAAGCCTGCACCAGTTGACGGTTATTCACCATCATTTACAAATATACAAACTAATTATCTAGCTAACACCGAATATTATAACTTAACAGGAAATAAATTACCACTTAATATATTAACTCTTAAAAATACTAATACTCCGGAAAGCTATCAAAGCAAAAATAATCCATTTCATATACGAGAAGATGAAATTTTAATGCGTCAATATAGAAAAATTGCTTCTGGCGCAAATCAAATAAAAGGTAATGATAACATTTCACTTATATATGAAAACTTTACAAGCGAAAAAGTTTTTCAGCCAGATGAGTTGACATATTTTCACGCCCCTCAAGATTTATTTCCTTATAAACAACTTAATATTAGAGATACCGGGTTAATTGAAAGCGGAGCTATTGCAGGCGACCATCCGTTGAAATCAGATAAATTGTTTAAAAAACAAGCAAATTATAAGTATCAATCAAGCTTTGGCGATACTGCCTTTGAACAAAGCGGTACATTTCTATGTACTTGGCTTTCTGGTGCTGATGATATCGATGCAAGACCAGTATGGGTAGATAGATATTACTTTCCACAAAAAGTAAGCTTTTTAACTGCTCTTTCCTCACCTGTAAATCCTTTTATAACTTACGAATCTGCTGAACAATGTTTAAAAGAAAAATTACCTATTCTCAATCAAGTAGTTGTTGATGTTCCAAGTCAAATGTGTTTTGAGCCAGGCATTTTATATGCTTATCATAGATTAGGTAAAAATACTACCAACCAACTTATAAAAGCGTTAAATCTATTTTTATTCGAAAAAGATTTAACTTATTATGCAAGCACTACATATGATTCGCTTTGCGGTGAATTAATTCCTAATCAAAGCTATGAATATACATTTGATGGTACACAGTTAGGATCTACAGATAGAGTTTCATTTCCAAATATATTGAGTGAATTTACAATTTGTTTTTATTTAAATGTCGGTGATTGGAAAAAACCATTCGCTAATCAATTAATTGGTAATTATGTTAATGATGGTTTTGGAATCTTTAATATAAACTACATTACACCGTTTATATACTTTAATGCTCCTTCTGCATTACATATCTATAATACTGATTTTAATTTAATAGGAACAAAAGAATTTAATAGTAATATACAAGATATAATAAAATTTGATCAATTAGAAGATTATTTTGCTATACTTAAAAATGGACAAACAGTACGTAATAATACCTCCGATATATCTTTAAATTCATTAACATTTCCAGGTATCTCACAAACCAGAGCATTGTACAACATAAATGACAATTTGGTATGTGTACTAACTGGCGGTGGAATGAATGACTTTTATATTTTAAATACTGATACAAATTTATTAACTGCAGCATCAGCAGTTCCGTTTCAAAAATGGGCGGTTGATTTTACTAATACCGGATTTACTAATATAGTACCACATAAGAAAAATATATTCTTAATTCAAGGTAAATCTTCACGAATTTTAAATGATGAAATATGGTTTGTAGGCACTGTTGCGCCATTTACCGATACGCTTTATCGATACAATACTATTTCTAGAGAAAGAATTTCAGCATTTAAATTTACTAATTTAAACGATATGAATATAGATTTAGACGATTATATATGGGTTGCACATGGTGGCGACAATATTACTAAATTAAAATCTGATAAAGAAATTGTTTTTACAAAAACATACGATTTATCAGGCTACAATTTTCAACGTATAGACTTATTATCCTATTTTAACAATTCCGAATACAAGAAAGAACTGTTGTTAATATCTAGAAATAATAATAGTTTTAGAGTAGATAAAATGGATTATGACGGAAACATCTTACACACTAGAATATTACCTTCATATCTATCTGCTTCATTTACTGATACAACTGGTGGCGATTTTGCTCGTTACTATACTAAAAAGCAGTACCCAAAGTATAATATTAATACAAAAATTAAAGTAAGAAACGTTTATGATTATACCAATATTAAAGATTTAGAAATAAAATTTGATCTCTCTGCGTTCGACGCTGGTTATCATCATTTTGCGGTAAGAGTAGACACGTTTAAGGGTATATACAGTATGTTTGTTGATGGAGCATTAGTAGAAAATCAATATTTTGATCAAAATAATTACATATTTAATAATTTCTTAAAAGAGCCGTTTTCAGTAGGTGCAACGCCATTTTTTAATAACGAATATCTCTATAAAAGATTAAAACAAAAATCTAGTTACGTTGCAACTGATTGTAAAATTAAAAACCTATACATTTACAATAAACCATTAGATTATCACGATATCGGATTGCACGTTAAACAGGGTCAAGAATTCTACCCCGTGAGGTTTGATATACCTTCTGGCAGAAGAAATTATATAGATGAAATTGAGTATTTGTTTAAAAATAAAATTCCTGGGTTTAAATCCGGTATATTTGATTTATATATTAAGAATACTGGTATTAAAAATCCTGATTTACAACTTATACTTGAAAAACAAATTAAACAAACATTACAAAACATTTTACCAACTTATACTAAATTAAGAAACATAATATGGAGAGATTTTAATGAAAGCTGAAGAAATTTCTTTAACACAATATAATTTTAAATTTGATAGAGTTTTAGGTGAGCCTCTCGAGCTACCATATTCGTTGAATGAAATATTAATACCTCAAAATGAACTAGCATACAGCGGTACTATCAATGAGGTTTATAATAAGCTACAAACCAATTTAATGTATATATATTCAGTCTGTAGAATGTCTGATAATAACATACCTTTAAATTATTACAGAATTGGTGGTGGCGCACCAACTAGTCTGCTTGCTGTATCTGGTAGAATGGCTTGGTTTAATACTGATAACGTAACATCGAATCAATTAAGACCTCTCTCAACTTACGGGTTATCGCAAGTTGATAAATTAGTAGATGGAAGATTCTATAAAGAAAATTTAATCGCAAATAAAGAAATAGGTCTATTTATTTCAAATACACACCTTGTAGTATTAACAGCAGACTTTTCTACTGATACACTGGGGGTATATGTATCTACTAATGCTGTTACAGAGAATTCTATCTTTACATTCACTAGTTTAAATTCTATAGCATTCGACAAACAGAATTTTGTTTATGTAAGCGATAACTTTTTAAATACTATTTACAAATATAATATAGAAAATTTAATTTTAGAAGACAACATTATTGGTAAAAAAATTCTCTATGTTGATTCGGTTGGTGGTACAGGAAATTATCTTGATAATGATAGATTTAATAATCCTTGCTTCTTAAACATATATAATGATTTGCTTTATGTTATAGATAAAAATAATTTTTGTTTAAAGGTATATGATTTAAATTTAAATTATAAAAATACTATTAGAAGTAAGCGAATATTTCAACAAAATAATGTAACCGCTTTTAGACCTAACTCTAATAATAATTTATTTTATATTGGTTTTGATGACAAGTTTGCTATATTTACCCCTGATTTACTACCACCCCCACCACCCGAACCGTTATTTGTAGGTGATGATAGACCTGAGCAATTACTTAACACAGATATATCTGATGTAACATATTATACTCTTTCCTCACTTTTTACTTCTGGTGAAAAAATTGTAGATTTTTCATTCTCTGAAGCAGACAAAAATATATTTTTTATTGTATCAAATAAAAATGTTTATAAAAGATTTATTAGCAAGCCTGATTATCATATAGGAAGGTTTTTATTATCTGAGCAAAATATTTTCTTAAGCGCATTTCGTTTTTCAATGTTAGATAATTTTGATGAAAATACGGATAGGTTTATAATTTATGGAATAAATCAAAACGCAGGTATCTTTTATCAATTTTTAGAAGACTCAAATTATATCTCTATTTTAACTAATGATGATATAGATCTGTATACATATGATGAAATAAAGATTAACCCGGAAGAATATTCACAAGATTGGGTATTTACTAAAGCTAATTACAAGCTTTTACTCAACATATTAACTATAAGAGATAGAATCGTTAAGAGATTTGCTGGCAAATACGACAATAAAGGTAATTTGTTGTATTTTGGGCCTTTATATCTTACAGATATAGAAGTTCAAAGAGAACAATTTGATGTATCATTAAACTACTTTTTAAATGTTAATGAAATATTCAGTAACTCAGTATTCAATAGAAGTATAGAAAAATTCTATAGTTTCCAAACCCATATGTTATCTGTATTAAAAGATACATCTCTTAATGTTTGGCCACCTTTAAGCTCAACAATTATTGTTAGCTAATATATTGAAAACTAAGGTAAAATTATAAATACTATATATTATGGCAGGTAACGCTAGATTTCATAACAAATACCATAGGGCAAACCATCACACTAACCCGGATTTAAATATACCGGATAGTGCTTCCGATCCTATTGCTTCGCCAGAATTTCCCTTTCAAGGTAATTTTGTTATTAACGGTTCTTTAAGTGCATCAAATGGTTTCTTAACAAACGGATTAAGTGGTATCAACACAACATTTGTACTTAATGCAAGTACATTTACATTCACAAACGGGATACTTACGAGTATAATTTAACCATGGCCGATATTAGCATAGTAAAAATTAAGGTCCGTAGAGGTTCAAACTCTGATAGAAGAAGAGTTGTTCTTGACGAAGGTGAAATCGGATTTACTACTGACACCCAGCGTTTGTTTATAGGCGATGGAAATACATTAGGCGGCATCAATATCGCAAACAATTATCTTGGTCAAGGTCAAAGGGAAACTTTTGCAACTGCACTGCCCTTTGACACGGTATGGGATACAGTAGAAAAAAATTTATTTGTTTTATCTGGAACAAACCCACTATCAGCTGCAAATTGGTTTAATGTTGGGCCCCGCGCAAATAACGCAACAATTTTTTATAACAATAACTACGAACTCGAAGTAGTTGACGATTCTATTGGTCGCGCAAAACTTAACGCAGATGATATTGTTTTTATAGGCTTGTCCGCAACATTTGACGGTAGAATGGTTGTAGTAGTAGATAATAGCACTATAAAAGTAAGTGTAGGTAATGCACTTTATGTTGATAGCACAGTTATACCATTGTCGGGTTTGCGTCAAGCTACAACCGGCATTGGGTTGGATGCAACTGATGTAAAGTTAGCTAACCTTGCTGTCGTACCAGGTATTGCAGCTATCCCTGGTGCTGTATACAACTCTCTTGCACAAAACCAAATGTTTCTCTTAAATGAACCTTTTGGTTCTCAGCTTTACTACGTAATGCTTAAAGGATAAATAAATTTATGGCCGTATTTGAAGTAACAGACAAGACGATTTTAAAAATGCTAGTACGCAGAGGGTTAGACTCTGAACGCAAGCAAGTTAGATTTGATGAGGGTGAGCTTGCTTATACTATCGACACTAAAAGATTATTTATAGGCGATGGCCTAGGTGGTGGTGGTAATGTTGCAGGTAATCTTTTCCAAGGTGCATACCCTGATGTAAATGTAGTATTAAACTCTGTTCCCGGGTTACAGTATGGTGATTTGTTTTATGATACTACTGAATCTACTCTTTATGCTATAAACGATGAAGAAGCTACAACAATTTTTGACGTTGGCCCTCGTTATGAAGAAAATGTTTTAGTTAAAAACCCGACTAACGGTGTTGTTAGAATATCAGAAGCTGCTATGGGTAAGTTTTTTGATGCTAATGCAGGTGAAGATAGACGAAAAGCTTTTTATTTTGACTATAATGTAGCTGAACCTTTCTGCAATACTTACAAAGTATTGGAATTTAATTCTCAATACTGGGCAATTACTTCTAGATCTAGCTTTGATCCTGATATTCCTGATGATTCTACTTTCTATTTTGGTGATATTAAAACTCTCACTGGCCCTAACCCTAAAATTAATCAAAACTACAAACTTAATATTAATGCGTCTAACGGTTGGGATGGCGGTTTAATTATTTACGGACAAGGCGATAATGTATTTTCGATAGGAGCAACTGGAGGCATCGGTAATAGTCAAGGTCAAACTGATATTATAGCTATTTCTGGTATTGGTTTTCACCCAGGAACAGCAACACCGGTAGGTCAAGGTGCTGTTTATTTTGCAGCATCAGGCAGCGCATTCTTTAATGCGGTTGGTGGTAGTATTACCGATCCCAGCTTTGTTGTAAATGGGTATTCAAAGTTTATAAATAGCGTTGCAATTAATAACAATTTAACTGTTTACGGTAATATTACTGCCTTAGGCGATTTTTCCGTAATAGATACAATTTTAACTGTATCATCTGCTCTTTCAGTAGTTAATTTTGAAAATAATAAAGCATTAACGGTTCAACAAAATAACTCAGTTGCAGATGTTGCTGTCTTTAGAAACGTCACTATACCTTATCAGTCTATTACTTTTGACGATCAGTGTCAAGCAAAATTTGGTACTTTCTGGGGAGTTCTTAATAGAGATTCTAGTTCAGTTTATACCGATCCTATCGCATCTCTTGATACCAGAGGTAGTTTGTATGTAAGAGATCCTAATACTAACGGTACAAGCGGTGGTAATGGTATAGGATACTTTGATGTGAGTGTCAGTGGTGAGGCAAATATTGTTAGTGAGGCTAATTTTATTGATGGTGGTACTCGTGGTAATTATATGTCTAAGGGCGGATTACCCGGTACAGTACCCGCTGCATCTAGACCTAATGATACCGTTCTTTATGTAGAAGGATCTGATCCTGCAAGTGCTGGTTCCTGGATTGGTGTTCAGGTAAAATCAGATTTCGGTACAGCTTCAAACCCTGCAGTAAAGATTCAAACTACCGTTGGTGGTAATATTAACCATAAACTACTTTCTATACAAAATAGTGCAGGTGGTGAGCTTTTTGCCGTAACATCAAACGCTTTAGGAACGGTCCAAATTGCTGGTGAACTAAGAGTAACTGGAGACGTAATTGCATTTTATTCTTCTGATATTAAGTTAAAGAAAAATATCAATGTTATTGATAATGCCTTAAATAAGGTTAATAATATTCGAGGCGTAACTTTTGAATGGAATGATGAGGCTAGAAGTTTAGGTAAAGAAGCCGGGTTAATTGCACAAGAACTTGAAGCAGTATTACCTGAGGTTGTAATGACAAGAGAAGATGGGACAAAGGCTGTTAGATATGATAAAGTTATACCTCTACTAGTTGAAGCTGTAAAAGAACTTCATAAATTAGTAAAGGAGAAATAAATGGCACAAATCACTTCAAGTATTGCTTCTACTATTGCCGCTAGCACTATTAGAAACTTTTTAAATTCTGTCACTGGTAGTTCGTTCTCATCTGATATTTCTATAGACGATATGGAAAAAAGGTTTATGGGAGACCCCTCTGGTACTGGAGCAGGCTCTGCAGCTTCAAATCTTTGCATGTGGAACCAAGTAGAAATGGCAGCAAATACTTCTGGTCTTTCGCCTGCTAATTACGTCCCTCCTTCTAATTATGCACCTACCGCTCAAAAAGGTAATATATATTCAGGGTCACAAACAGCATGGAGACCTACAAGATTTTCCGAGTTTAACAAATCTTATTCACCCAAACCATCAATTTCTGTTGCTGGTATTGCTACAGGTGCAAAAAATTCCACTGGTAATTTAGCAGTTACAGTTGGTAGTGGTAGTAGCTCTTACGGCGGTACAGTTTATTTTTATATATATTCAGGCTATAATTCAGGTAACTGGTATGCAGGTTCACAAACTTTTACTAATGTACCAAATGGTAGCTCTTTAGCTGCTTATGCAGTTGATGATAGATTTTGTGGTGGCGAATATTCAATTTCAGCATCTGGGTCGTATCCCTCCGATAAAAAATTAAAAAAAGATATTAAGCCTATTTCGAATGCTTTAGATAAAATCGATAAAATAAGCGGCGTTACATTTAAATGGAAAGAAGAAACATCCATGGATTGTTACACAGAAGCGGGGGTTATTGCGCAGGAAGTAAAAGAAGTTTTACCAGAAGCTGTAGAGGAAGTTAACGGTACATTAAGAGTTAATTATCAACAGCTTATACCATTATTAATTCAGGCAGTTAAAGAGCTCAAAAATAAAAATTCTTGAGTTTTTGTATAATAAAAATATATATTATAAATGAATATCGATCTAGATAAAGAACTTTTATCTTCTACCTTAATAGTATACAATTTAAAAAATGGAAAAGCAGTTCTAGGCACTGCTAATAAAAAAATAATAGACTTTCTAGGATTAAAAACAGACATTAATTTATTAAAAACGTTTGTCGATCAACATAATATACAGTTTATTAATATTCTTTCTGATGGTATTGAAAATATCAATAAAGACGAAGTAATAGGTAACTGTTTAATTGGTGTACCAGGTTCTTTCTTACCTTCTTTCTTTACATCTAATATGCTTAGTACAGAAGAAAAAGAGCAAGCAAGGGAAGCAAACTTTCAAAATATCTTACCTCTACTTAATAAAATCAAAGAGTTTAGAGAGCTAGGTATTAATGACTGGGGCCAGACTAATAACTATAATGCAGTATTTACACTTTCTGAAAAACTTAAAGGTCTTAATATTTTTGTACCGGAAGATTCTATACAAGGTTTTATAACTTTTATTTCGTATAGTGCTACATTGGCAAAAGGATTTTTAAAGAACTACGAAACATTAGACTATCTACCATCTGTAAAATACGTATTTAAAGAACAAAATTTTGAACTACAACCAAAAACTTATAATGAGTTTATAGAAAATCTTAATAATGTAGAGTTTATTAAAACACTAAAAAATGTTTATGTTGAGTTTCTTAATAAGTTTAAAACTAATTTACTTGAAAAGTATCAGAATGATTTGAAAGATATCGATAATAGCACAAAAGATGTTTCGGAATTAAATTCTCTTGTTAGTGTACATGAAGTAAAAAATCAATTATTAGATAGTATTGAAGACTTAAAAAGTATTGACCCAGCAACAGACTTAAAAGGTATTGATATACCTGCTGTAGTTTATAGATATTGGCCATTTCAAGTATTACCGCCTATTGAAATGTATATGAATCTTCCTGCTTTCGGAAGAAAAGAAATTGTTTTTGTTAAATCGTTAATTGCAGCAGATTTCCAAGAAGATCCGTTAATTGTTCTTTTAAATCCTGAGCCTTATATAAGCGAGTTAAAAGAGTTGAGAAAGCAGCAAATCCTTTCTTATAAAGCAAAGTTTATTGAAGAAGTTAAAGCTGACATTGAAGCCGCAGATGATGAAAATGAAAAGAAAGATCTTCTCGATATTATTAATTTACTAAATGATGACAAAAAATTATTTGAAGATGAATTAACAAATTTAAGCAACGCGTTTCAGGTTATGGGTTATTGGCCTAACTTACTATACCCAGCCCCTTCTAATATAGTAACCAATGAGTAATATAACCGAAACAAGCACACAGCTTGTTTCTACTATTAATAAAAAATATATTCCCGGTGCTATAGCTTTTTTAAAAAGCTTAAAGAAATATAATAATATAGATTTATTATATAATTTCTATTTATTCGAAGAACTTAATAATAAAGAAAAGAATTTACTTACTAGCATATACCCTAACATAAGATTTTTAAAGATAGATAATAATAGATACAATTATTACAATACTTCTGATGAATTTAGAAATTGGGGATTTAATTGCTATAATCGATTCGATGTCTTTACAACACCTTGTGATAGATTAATATTTTTAGATCTAGATATGATTGTTTTAGGTAATATAGACGAACTAATTAATTTTAACGGCCGTTTTGCCGCTATAGAAGCTCCTAAGGAAGGTAGAATGGACCATACAACTGAAAAGTTTTTTGATGGAGGTGTCTTTGTTGTATCAAAAGATTTTTTAAATACAGAAACAAGAGATGGTTTGATTGAATTATCTAAAGCTAAGAAGTGGTCAAGCGATGAACCGGTATTAAATTTATTTTTTGAAAAATCTATTACCTGGTTACCAAAGAGATATAATGTTTTAACATTTGAATACCCTAAACATAGAAACGATACAACAATACTGCAATATGTAGGTAGCAAAAAACCATGGTTTAGTGTTAATTTAGATGATAATTACGATGATTATGTTAAGCACAAAATTAAACGGAACGATTTATCAAAGATTCAAAGGTTGTTTGATATGTATCATCAACCAATAAACAGCTATTAAAATTAGATATATATTTTTTTAAGCTTTTTTTGTATATAGGATTGTATTTATAATTAGGTACAATTACAGTTGATGTTGATACTCTTTCTATTTCGTTCAGAAAAAAATTCCATTCTTCTTCTTTCCAATACCCATGCTCATATTCATCAAAAACTTGACTAACAATAAAAACTGTATCAAACTCTTTATAATCGAAAGGTAATTTTTTAAAAGGTAATATTTTAAATTCAAAAATTAAGTTATTAAGAATATTGGCAACATCTTTATAGAAAAAATCTCTATCTCTATAATCTAAATTAGTAAAATTATTATTGTTTAGACAAATTCTAGATATATAGTTTAAGAGAGTAAGACCACTGCCACAATCAAGTATTTTAGAATTTTTAGAACTAAAAAATTTTACCAAAAAACAATTAAATAGAATATAATCATCTATATTTTCCAAATATTTTAAAATTCCGTTTTCTGAACTATAAGCATTTGAAGCTATTTTTATTTTAAGATCTTTTATTTGCGGTTGAACTAAACATTTGTTGAAGTAATCATTAGTGTATTCTTTTAATAAACCGTTGTTTTTTACATAATTATGTATATCATAATTCATATGGTTGTAAGATCCTTTTTCTACGGTCATCAGCTAACGTTAATGGAGAAGCTTACCATTAAAAGTTTTATTGATAACGGCTATACATTTAAGTTATATACATATGATGATAAATCAATAAACTATCAAACATCTGGTTTAGAAATAGAAGACGCAAACCAAGTTATTGACTATAAGGACTTTTTTATATATGATGGGGAGGGAGATTGTCCTAAAAATAGCGTCGGAGGATTTTCAGATATATTTAGATTTGCTTTATTAGAAAAATTCGGCGGGTGGTATGTAGATATGGATGTTACATGTCTAAAGAACTTTTCAGAATTAAGCGATATTTGTGTTCTCAGGCCTAGTTGTTATGATAAAATTGTTGCAAATATTATTAAAAGTGATCACTATAATTTTAATAGATCTGTTTTTAACAAATATAAAGAAGATGTTAAGAGAGATAATAATTGTTGGGTAAAGCCATTAGATATATTAACCGATTACGCAAAAGAGTACGACTTAATGAAATATGTTGCTTCACCAGAATTATTTGGTAACGATAATATGGATGTGATAACTAGCTATCTTACAAATAATGTTTATGACATACCGACTTTACCGAAATACGCAATTCATTGGTGTAACACCGCATGTACAACAGGTAATTGGGATTTACGTCTTAAAATGAATTGGAATGAACCAAGAAAAACGTCTCTTTTTTATTGTTTATTAAAAAAACATAAGCTAATATGAACTTTTGTTTAATGCCTTGGTTACATATGTTTATACATTCTGATGGTAATATATATCCTTGTTGTAAGTTAGCAGGCGACGAAACAATGAAATTAGGAAACGTAGAGGAAGAATTAAAGCAAGTATGGAATGGCGAAAAGTATAAAAAAATGCGTTTGGATTTTAAGAATCAAAACTATCCTAGTTGTTGTTACCATCATTGTTTTCGAAATACAAACCCATTACATGTTTATATAGATAAAAAACATACTGATAATAAACAATTTTATTATGATACCACGGGTATAGATGGTAGCTATGAATATAACTTAAAAATTTATAATTTAAATGAATCTAATCTCTGTAACCATAAATGCCTTTACTGCAGTGGTGAGAATTCTTTTTTGTTAGATAAAAACAAAGCAGTAAAAATTGCTTATAAAAATGTAGATAAACTAAAAAAAGATTTTTTAGAAGTTATTGATAATTTAGAACATATTATTTTTGCAGCTGGAGAGTCTGCAATGCAAGAAAACTATATTTTCATTTTAAAAGAACTAATAAAAAGAAATTTGAACCCTAAAATAGAATTTGTTACAAATCTTTCAAAATATAAATTTGAAAACTGTAATATTTTTGAGCTTTTAAATAATTTTACTAATGTTTTTGTTAATGCTAGTATTGACTCTTATGGTAATAAACAAGAATATATAAGAGTTAATAGCAAATGGCAAACCGTAGAGAGCAATCGCCAAGAATTATTTAAATACCCTAACATTAAATTTGTAGTTCATAGTGTAATTACAAATTTAAATGCTTTTTCGCTTCCTGATTTTCATTATAACTGGTATAATAAAGGATTCTTAAATAAGAATAATTTGAGATATATAACATTAACAGCGCCAGAACAATATCACTTAAGTGTAATGCCCCCACATACAAAAAGTAAAATAATAGAAAAATACAAATATTATAAAATGTTTTTAGAAGATGAAAATGACGAAGCGGTAAACAGAGCAAAACCTATTAAAAAGGTAAATCAAATACTAAAAGAAATTATGAGAGAACCTGTATACGATGTTGACTTGTTTATAAGGCAATCTTTGGAATATTCGCCAGATTTTTATAAAATATTTCCTGAATTCAAATGAAAACGTTATTTGTAGATTTAGACGGTACTACTTTTACCTTAAAAAACTTTTTTAGAACAAGTAATTTTTACTCTGTTGATACAGATTTACATAGCTTATTAGCTAAAATTCCTGCAAAAGTAGTTTATGTTACATCAAGATCACAAGAGCAAGTAGCTGAAACAAAAAATATTGATATAATGTCTAGTCTAGTACTTTATAATGATAAAGTAAAAAATATTAGAGAATATATTAAAAACAACAAGATATCAGAGTATGTTCTTATAGATGATGATAAAAATTTAAAATATGTTTTTCCTAATCATACTGTTATAATTGACTGGTTTAATGGGTATACGGTAAGAGATTTTTTTGATACTTTAAGGTTATTAAATTTAAAAATAAAATTTATTACTGATAAAGGTACGTTTTTTATAGATGTAGAAAATGTAGATGTTTCTTTTGAAAAAGTGAAAGCATTATTAAAATCTAAATTTAATACACCTAATTTAAATATTCTTGATAGTTTAATATATGAGTCTTAGTATAAATCCAAATATTGAAAAAAACTTTAAGGTAATATCTAAAGAGTATATAATATATGTTTTTAGATCAGGCAGATTTTTTGTATATAATAAGCTTGACGATAAATGTGCCTACGGTACTTATGGATATGAAAATAATTGTTATTATTTTAGAACTTTTTATTCAGAAAACTATACTTTAGATACTAATAATTCTTCTTTCATATACAATGACAAAGTTTTAAATTTAAATGATTCTGCAGTAGAATATTTTGATGATAATGAGTATCAAGAAAATTTTATTAATATAAATCAAAAAGATATAGACGAGTATTATAAAAATAAAAAATACAAAAAAAATATATCGTGTCTTGCACCTATATCTAATATAAATCTTTCTTCTGATGGTAATATTGGTTTGTGCAATGTAAATTCTGAATACATTTATGGTAAATGGCCCTTTACTTCTCTTAAAAAAGCATGGTTTTCAGAAAAAAGAAAAAAAGCTGCTCAAATGGTTTTAGAGAATAAACTTGATCAATCTTGTTGCTGCCATACTTTTTTTAATAAAACATACGACATTGGGGCTGTACCTATGGATGGGTATGACAATGCCCTGGACTTTTATGACAATATTGATGATATAGATGATAACTGGCCTATAAACATAAGATTTCAACTAGGTATAAGATGTAATATGAAATGTATTATGTGTGGAGAGCACGCTTCTTCATTACATCGTAAAGAAAAGAATTTACCTGAGTTTATTTCACCATTTGAGCAAAATACAGATAAATTTCTTAAAGAACTAGAAGAATTTATACCTTACTTAAAGAAAATAATTTTTACTGGCGGTGAATCTTTTTTACAACCTATTTACTATAAAATATTTGATTTATTAAAAGAAAAAAACTATAACGGTCGAATATACGTTTTTTCAAACGGCAGTGTTTTTAATTCAAAAATAAAAGAAATATTAAATCATTTTAAAAATAATATTCAAATAAATCTCTCTATTGATTCCTTTAATAAGTTAATTTATGAAAAAATAAGATCTAACGGTAATTATGAGAAGATGATAGAAAACTTATTTTTATTTAAAGAGTCGCCTTGTGATTTACGTTTATCTGTTACAGCAATGAAACAGAATGCATATGACATGATCGACACTGTAAAATTCTGCGATAAACATAACATTAAAGCAGGCATATATCCGGTCTTTACAAATCATTCTTATTTTGAGGGCAATAAAATCGAGAGTACAGCTATTTTCGATATGGGATTATCAAAAATTAAGAGATTACTTACATTTTACAACATTTTTGCGGAAAATTATTATAATAACAAAAGTTTTATTGAAACAAAAATTACTAAAGAAAATAAAAAATATTTTTACAGATACATAAAAGATCTAGTCAATTATATAGATTTTAAAAATAAAGAGAAACAATCGTTATCTTGAATGATACAAATCAAAGTCAGGTAAATACGATTTATTAAAAAATTCATCATTACATACCTCTTCAACCCTGTCCTTATGCCAGCTAAGTAAGCAGTTACTTACATAGCTTTTACCTTGATAAAAGTCAAGATCACTCAATAATGCAAATTCATCACTTTCAGATTCTATTTGTTTTGTAGAGAATCTTTTACCGGAACATCCCAAGCACCATTTACAGCCTTCTAGCGGTTTATCGCTAAAAAGAAAATTAAACAACGTAATAGATGATGTATTTTCATCAATTTTTATACTATCGGTATTAGGGTCTAGCATTTTAGAATAATCTCCTTTAACCTTAGAGTCAAATTTTTGCAAAAACTTACCCTTTTTTCTAGTCGCAAAACATCTATATAAACGACTTTTATATAATGAATATGAATTTTTAGAATGATAGCAGCTTTTAAAAACTTTATCTACTAGTTCTTCACTATTATTTTTTTCTATTAAATTAAATTTTAAAAATGTTTTTAAATGATTTGAGACTATAGAATGGCTTTTAAGTCTCTTTTGAAGCCACCAGGTATTATACTTTATAGTATTAAATTTTTCTTTATCTAAATTATACATACTGACTCTTATATCGTCAAAATGTGATAATGTTGAGAGGGTTTTTTCCCCTATCAGTAACCCATTAGTAAATATAGATGTTTTTTGGGAAATATTAGACTGTTTTACATACTTTACCCATTCTTCTAAATCATTATTAAGTAAAGGTTCACCACCAACAAACCTAAATACTGTACAGCTTACAAGTCTTTTAAGGTTGTCAATATCTCTTTTAAATTCTTCTGTGGTGTAATTAGAATTTACTTTTTTAAAATGTGGCGATAAATGGGAGCATTGCGCGCATTTTAAATTACAATGTTCTGCCGCATCTACTTCTATATCACCCAATATTATCATTGTATTATATTTTAGTAAAGCTAATTAATATAACCATGTATATAGTAGGTCTAGAGTATGATAGTCTTTCTAAAGACACTCTTAATAAAAAAGGGTTTCTTTTGGTTAACAAGCTTTTTGCGGACGAGGCTAAAGCCACTATGGGCTCTTTAGACTTCACAACAAGCTCATATAGATTTCAAAAAAGCTTTAAACTAGATAACACTGACAAATATAAAGTAAATAACTACCTTCAGAAAGAAGAGTTTAAGAATTTCATAAACGAAGTCTTCGATAATAACTATATAGTTAGTAATAATTTCTTTTTAAGAATATTTAAAAAATGTCAAGGCACTTTGCCTCATGCAGATCATGTTTATTTCAAACAAACATCACCCGTTCTAACTATCTGGGTAGCATTAAAGAAAGTTTCTCTTGAAATGGGCCCCTTGTTTGTGCTTACCAAGGATGAATCTTCTGTTTTAATAGACAGCGAATATCTTAATAAAGCAATTGATAGTAACGACTCTACAAATAATACAGGCTGGGAAGCTGCTACTGTTGATTTGGCTAAAGTCAATACTGTGTATTCTAGAAACTTAGAACCCGGCGATACATTTATATTCTTTTCTGATATAGTTCATGGAACACTTGATGCTAATTCTAACTTAAAACGATACTCGCTTGATTTTAGAATTACAAGCAAGTTAAACTATGACCAGAGATGGTTTAGCTAAATAGATGGTGTAAATGTTGCTTAGATGTTAGGCTCCAATATATAGCAACAACTTTATTGTTTTCATAAACACCATAAAATTCGGGACTTAAATTATATTTTTCTTCAAAGTAAAGTATACTTTGATTGATCTTGTCGTTTTTTAACCCTAATAAATAGCTTTTTACACATTTATCAGGATTAAAATAATTATCATGCACAGCTATTACTTTATTTTTATCTGAAAACTCTGTATACTCAAAATGATTAACATTTTCAAAAGGCACATTAAACTTAGATGAAATAAAGACTTTATCTCTTAATGAATGAAAGTAAAAATAATTTTTTTGAATGCTTGTTTCATTTTTATATTCAAACGAAACACCAGTTTCTGTATTTAAATCATATGATCTATCAAAAAATTTAGGTTTTTTAAACTCTGCAAAGTCATTATATATTTTTTTATTGGGATCAAATTTAATGTGAAAATATTGAATAGGGTTAAAATTTTTATCTATTTTTATGCCAAAGCATAAGCTTGATTCTCTGTTATTATTCCAATAAGGTATATATTTTAAGAAATCTTTTTCGGTAGGTAGAAATTTTTTTATTGTATCTACTGAATATTGTCTATCAATTTCGTAATAAATCTTAAAAGTTTCAAAATCATCCGAGATATTAAAAGATATTAAAAAAGCGGGTCTTGGTTTGTTTTCTAACTGCTTAGCACTCTTTACAAATTCTTTTAAATGAGCGCTTTCTAAAAATTGCTCAATTTTGATATTCATTAATTATTTTATAAATACAAGCGTGAGATTCTACTTCTCAATAATAAGTTGTAATAAAAATATTGACAAGCTATCTACTCTTAGAAATACTTGGGTATCAGATATTAATAAAAATAATTTTAAATATAATTTTTTTGTCGGTAATGGCAACACTGATAAAGATATAATTTCATTAGATTGTAATGACGGGTACGAATTTCTTAGATATAAAACATTTAAAATGCTAGAACATGTATATAATAACGTAGAATTCGATTTTATTGTAAAGACAGATGATGATACATTTGTAGATATAGGCAATTTAATAAATTTCGATTTAAAAGATTATGA
>Ga0172367_10003869_pt1 | contig 19037 bp, 20 predicted proteins | sample Lak10m_FD_114542 | JGI IMG/M metagenome (GOLD analysis project Ga0172367, IMG submission 114542) | Freshwater microbial communities from Kabuno Bay, South-Kivu, Congo - kab_022012_10m | ecosystem: Environmental > Aquatic > Freshwater > Lake | place: Democratic Republic of the Congo: South-Kivu...
CCGCCAAGAAGGCCGCTCCGGCCAAGAAGGCGGCTCCGGCGAAGAAGGCCGCTCCGGCCAAGAAGGCCGCCGCCAAGAAGGCCGCTCCGGCCAAGAAGGCGGCTCCGGCGAAGAAGGCCGCCGCCAAGAAGGCTCCGGCCAAGAAGGCTCCGGCCAAGAAGGCTCCGGCCAAGAAGGCCGCCGCCAAGAAGTGAGCTGACCGCTCCACGGTCGCGACGGGGGGCTTCGGCCCCCCGTTCGCCGTTTTCGGGTGTGATCGCGCAGACTGACGGCGTGGACGAGATCTGCGACGACCTGACCGCCGAGCACGCCAGCCTGGCAGCGCTCCTCGAACTCGCCGGCGAGGACGGATTCACGATCCCGACCCCCGCCGAGGGATGGAGCATCGGCGACCAGATCGCGCACCTGTGGTTCTTCGACGTGAGAGCGCGTTGGTCGATGGTCGAGCCCGAGCGGTTCGCCGCCGACCTGCAGCAGATGATGTCGAACGCCGGGATCGACGAGGCGATCGTGGTCGGCAGGACGATGGCTCCTGCGCAACTCAGGTCTGTCTCGGTCGATGAGGCAGCGCGGTTCGTCGAGAGCGCTCGATCCGTCGCGCCGTCGTCGCGTGTGCCGTGGTACGGACCTGCGATGTCGGCGCGGTCGAGTGCGTCGGCCCGCCTGATGGAGACGTGGGCACATGGACAGGACGTCGCCGACGCACTCGGGGTCGAGCGAGTCGCGACGTCGCGCGTGCAGCACATCGCCCGACTGGCGGTGCGTGCCCGCCCGTATGCGTACGCGGTGCACAGGCGCGAGTTGCCGGCGTCGGGAGTGTCGGTCATTCTCGACGCGCCTGACGGCGGACGATGGGAGTGGATCGACGAGTCGAGCGACGACGTGATCCGCGGGTCGGCCGTCGACTTCTGTCTCGTCAGCGTCCAGCGCCGGCACGCCGACGACACCGACCTCGTCGCAGACGGCCCGCTCGCTCGTGAGTGGCTGTCGATCGCCCAGGCCTTTGCCGGGCCTGCGGGTCGGGGTCGGGCGGCTAGAGGTCGCTGATCCGCTTGAAGACCTCGGCAGCGCCGACCCCGTGCGGTGCCCCGAGTCCGGAGAGGCGTGCGCGGATCCGGGTGCGGAACGCATCGAGCTGATCGGTGTCGACCGCCTTCATCGTGCTCTCGAACTGGCTCTCGTGGGCCTCGAGCGCGTGCAGCTTCGCGTCGACGTAGTCGGTGACGTCCTCGACGTGGTCGGGTTCGTCGGCCTCCCAGAGCAACAGGGTGTCGGGGCGGTGCGGGGCGAGTCGGTGTTCCTTGTTGAAGTGCGGATCGCGGGCATTGACGATGCCCTCGCACGCGAGCAGACCGGCGTGCCGGTGGTCGGGGTGGAGGCGGTAGCGCTTCCACGGATCGTGACCGAGGACGACCTGCGGGCGCAGTTCGCGGATGACACGAGCGACCTCGCCTCGGAGTACGAGTGAACTGTCGAGTTCGCCGTCGACCTGGTGGAGGAAGACCACGTGACCGGCATTGGTCCCGGCGAGCCGTCGAGCAGCCTCGCGTTGTTCGATCTCGCGGCGGGCGACGAGTGCCGCCGTGTCGGCCGACGCGTCCCACGTGCCCTTCGAACCGTCGGTGAGCACGAGATGGTGGACGACACATCCGTGAGCCGCCCACTTGGCGAGAGTCGCTCCACACCCGAACTCGACGTCGTCAGGATGCGCGCCGATCGCGAGTGCCGACGTGGGCACCGGGAGGTCGAGGCTCTTCGCGGTCAGCGTGTGGGGAGCAGGTTGGCCGGGTTCGTTGGCAGCCACGGTGGCAGGACCTCCTGGACGAGCGGGTGGGTGAGATCGCGTGGTGTGTCGAGGTCGAGTGCGAGGGCGTGGTGGTGCACCACCCGGACGGGACGGCCGGTGGCGAGTGCCCGCCCGAGATGTCGTGCGAACGAGCCCTTCCCGTACGCCACCTCGAGACCACAGTCGACGGGGAACGCGAGGATGTTCGTCCCGTCCCGCGGGCCGTCGGGGACGAGCGTCAGTCCGCCCTCGTCGGCGAGTGGTCGGAGGTCGCTGGCGAGCGGCAGATCGGAGTGGGCGACCACGACGTGATCGGCACCCGAGCTGGCGACGTGGCGGACGCCGCGCATGACGGCGCCGTCGAGGCCGAGCCCCGGACACCAAGCCACCTCGGCCCCGAGCGACTCGGCCCACGTGGCGACCTGATGGTCGTCGCACGCCACGACGACGCGGAGTCCGTGCGCAGCGTGCACGACACGAGTGGCCGACCACTCGGCGAGCGCGGCCCGCGTCGACGGGTCGAGGACGGGCGCGAGTCGGGCCTTCGCGTCGGCGAATGCCTTCACCGGCACGAGGACTGCGGACTCCACGTCGGCATCGTAGGCGTGACGCCGGTGCGTCGCGCCTGTCGACCGCAGGTGTCCGGTCACCTACGCTGTGGCCGTGAGCGGCAGCGCATCGGTCAAGGTCAGCGTCATCGGTGCCGGGTCGTGGGGGACCACGGTGGCGGCGATGGCCGCGGAGAACGTCCCGACCGTGCTCTGGTCGCGGCGCTCCGAACTCGCCGACCAGATCAACGCCGAGCACGTCAACGGTGACTACCTGCCGGGCTTCACCCTTCCGTTGCGACTTCGGGCCACTGCCTCGCTCGAGGAGGCAGTGCGCCACGCCGACGTGCTCGTGATGGCGGTGCCCTCGCACGGCTACCGCGACGTCGTCGCCGAGGCCGCTCGGTACCTCCGTCCGTGGGTGCCGGTGGTGAGCCTCGCGAAGGGGATCGAGCGGTCGAGCCGCAAGCGGATGAGCGAGGTCACGCGCGACGAGATGCCCGGGCATCCGGTGGCGGTCCTCACCGGACCGAACCTCGCCAAGGAGATCCTGTCGGGTCAGCCGGCCGCCTCGGTGGTGGCCGTCGACGACGGCGACATCGCCGCCGAACTCCAGCGGATCTTCTCGCGGCCAGCGTTGAGGGTGTACACGATCTCCGACGTCGTCGGTTGCGAGGTCGCGGGTGTGGTCAAGAACGTCATCGCCATCGCAGCGGGAATGGCCGAGGGGATGGGATTCGGCGACAACTCGCGCGCCACCCTGATCACACGCGGACTCGCCGAGATGACCCGTCTCGGACTCGCCATGGGCGGGCTCGCCCCGACGTTCGCCGGCCTCGCCGGGATGGGCGACCTCATCGCCACGTGCAGTTCGCGTCAGAGCCGCAACAACATGGTGGGATTCCAGCTCGGTCAGGGCAGGCTGATCGACGAGGTGCTGGCGGAGATGACGATGGTGGCCGAGGGAGTGAAGAGTTCGCCGAGCGTGCTCGACCTGGCGCGCCACCACGGCGTCGACATGCCGATCACCGAGCAGGTGGTGGCCGTGTGCCACCAGGGCCGTGCTGCCAAGGACGCGCTCGCCGCGCTCATGCAGCGCAGCAGCAAGAGCGAACTGGAGTAGGTCGTGATCACCACGGGAGTGTGGGGCGGGCAGTGGCGCGCCGACGTGACGACGGGCGGCGGCATCGAACCGTGGCGTGGTGGGCGACCTGTGCAATGGCACGTGGCGGCCGACGACCGGTGGCACTCGCCCGAGCAGGAGGGCTCGGTGCGTCAGCGGCGCATCGGCGGCACCCCGGTCGTCGAGACGCGCCTGCGGATTCCGCAGGGCGACGCCATCCAGCGGATCTGGTCGGTGGCCGATCACGGTGGCCTGACCATCATCGACGTCGAGAACGCCTCGCCGTTGCCGATCGTCGTGGCCTTCACGCATCCCGGGCTGCTGAGCGCCCGGCCCGGCTCGTCGCACCTCGAGGGGATCGAACTCCCTGAAGGGACGACTGCCTACCCGGTGGGTCATCGGGCGCGTCTCGTCGTCGCCCTCCCGCACGGCGACGTGCCGGACGGCGCATCGCTGCCGTCCGACCTCCCGACGGCCGACGGCGTCGCGCGCGGGTGGACGGTCGTGGCCGACACCGCCGGCCGCGTGGTCGTGCCCGATGCCGCATGGGGCGAGCGGGTCGTGGCCGAGCGCTGCGAACTGGCACTCGGCGGACCCGAGCGTCCCGACCTCGATGCCGTCGGGTTCGTGCTCGGGGTCGACCAACTCGTCCGGATGGGTGATTCGGCGCACGAGTGGATGCCCGATCTCGCTGCCGCCGTCGAGCGCGCGGCGCGCCACCAGACCGACGACTGGGCGTATGGGCTCGCACTCGATCGTGCGGCGGCCGTGGCCACGGCGGCGGGCGACGATCGCGCTGCCACCGACCTTGCCCGACTGGCGGCGCGTACGGCTGGCCGTGGTGCACCTCGTCCGCAGGAACCGCCGCTCGCCGGTGTGCGGTACCTCGCCTGGATCGAGTCGCTCCTCGTGGCGCCGGGTACCGACGGTGCAGCGCTCCTCCCGTTCGGTTTCCCTCGCGACTGGCTCGGTCAGAGCCTCGAGGCGCACCGGATCCCGGCTGGTCACGGTCGCACCGCGTCGTTCGCCGTCCGGTGGCACGGTGCACGCCCTGCTGTCCTGTGGGAACAATCGGGCGCCGGTCGGCTGACGGCCCCCGTGGTCGCTCCTGCGTGGTCGACCACGGACGCGACGGGCGAGGCTCTGTGGCCGGAGCCGGCCGGAGAGCACTGAGCCGGGCGTCCGATGTGTGACGTGTTGGTGGCGCTCGGTGTGGCGACCGCAACGGGTCGGACCCTGTTCGCCAAGAACAGCGATCGGCCACCGACCGAGCGTCAGGTCGTCGAGTACCAGGGCCCGCGCCTCGACGACGTGTCGACCCGCCTGACCCACGTGTCGATCCCTGCTGCGACGGTGCCGACCCATCCGTGCGTACTGTCGCGGCCGGCGTGGGGGTGGGGTGCCGAGCACGGGGTCAACGTCCACGGACTCGCTGTGGGCAACACCACCGTCTACACGACCCTCGACCCACGCGGGTCTGGCCCCGGCCCGACGGGGATGGATCTCGTGCGTCTCGCCCTCGAACGCGCTGCGACGGTCGACGACGCCGTCGAGGTGATCACGTCGTTGCTCCGTCGGCACGGTCAGGGCGGTTCGGGCCACGACCCCGCCGCTGGGCGTGAGCGCCCGTACTGGAATGCGTTCCTCCTCGCCGACCCGTGGTCGGCAGCGGTGATCGACACCAGCGGCACCGAGTTCGCCGTCGAACGTGTCGCGGACGTCAGGGCGATCTCGAACCGTACGACGATCCGCGAGTTCGATGCGGTGCACCGGCATCCGCGGCAGCCCGTCGACCGTCTTGTCGACCCGCGCTGGCGCGCCTCGCGTACCGTGCTCGCCGATCGACCCGTCAGTACCGACACCTTGGCTGCCCACCTCCGGTCGCACGACAGCTGTGGCGACGAGGGCTGGAGCGTGTGCATGCACGTCGAGGGTGTCGAGGAGACGACCGCCTCGATGGTGGCCTCTCTGGCGCCCGCCGGCGCCTCCGAACTCTGGGTGATGACGGGTCACCCGTGCAGGGGCGAGTACCGGCACCTGACCTTCGTCGAGGCCGCTACGACAGACCTCTCGGGGGTCTGACGTCGGGCCGTCGTGGCTACGCCGTGGGGCGTGAGTCAAGATGGGCGACGATGGCGTCGAGCTTGGCCAGCACGGCGGCCTCGATCTCCGGGTCGGTGGTCGTGCCGTCGGCCTGCAGACGGTCGCCGGCGAACGACAACCTGACGTGGGGTTCGTCGATGACGGTGGCACCCATCAGCCCGAGCACGGTGGAGATGCCGTCCTGGGCACGCTGGCCACCCGACGCGGAGGCCGCGCTCAGGAAGGCGATGGTCGTGCCGGCGACGTGCCGATCGTCGGCCGGACGACTCAGCCAGTCGAGCGCGTTCTTGGCGAGTGCGCTCGTCCCCCAGTTGTACTCGGGGAGTCCGATGACGAGTGCGTCGCTGCCGCGCACGTCGTCCCACAGGCGCTGGACGAGTGCCGGCGGGTCGTACTCGGTGTCGGGGTTCATCCACGGCAGCTGGTCGACGTAGTCGAGGACCTCGATCGTGAGCCGTTCGGGCGCGATCCGCTGGGCCATGAGGATGAGTGCGGTGTTGAGCGAGCCGGTGCGGAGACTGCCGCTGAAGGCGACGGCGCGGTAGTGGGTCATGGGGCAAGTATCGCGGCCGCCCCACCGCAGCGGCGCATCAGGTCGGTTCGAGGACCGCGACGTCGCCGACCGCGACCTCGCCCGGCTCGAGCACCGTGGCGTACACCCGGCTGACGTCGCCCTTGTCGTGGCGGATGCGGTCGAAGCGTCCGTCGGTGAACCACTGCGCGAGGTGTCGGCAGGGCTCGGCGTAGCAACTGATCTCGCACAGCACGCTGCCGATCCGGAGACGTACACCGGGACGGACGTCGCTCCAGTCGAGCCCGCTGAGGGTGATGTTCTCGCCAGCTCGTCCGGGCGCGATCGGGTGCCCGTCGGCCGCGAGTGCGGAGATCACCTCAGCGCTCCAGAGGCAGAGGGCCTGGTACGGGGCTCCGTGGTGGGAGCGGTTCCGTTGAGCGTCGCCGTGAGCTCCCGCGTAGCCGACGTCGAGCGACTCGCGGGCCGGCTTGGGAACGCCGTTGTCGCCGGCGTGGAGGGCCACCACCGAACCGGACGCCGTGGGCGGGAGTTGCCCTGCAGCGCGCAGCGCCGGACCGACAGCGAGGTAGGCGGTCCAGACAGCTGGCAGGTCGGCCTGGGCGTCGCCGCTGAGTGCCGGACGGAGGTGGTCGACGACGCTGCCGTCGCGGCGATCGGTGAAGGCCGACCAGAAGTCGTCGAACTCGTCGACGGCGCGCTCGGCGTCGCGAGTCGAGAAGGCGTACGGACCGATCGTGAGCATGGGCTCACCGTAGACCGTCACCTAGATTGGCCGCATGTCGACCTCGGCCCGGCCAGACTTCCCCGACCTCCGACTCACCGAGTGGACGTCGTGCGGCGGCTGTGCGGCGAAGTGGGGTGCCTCGCTGCTCTCCGACCTCGTGCGCGAGATGCCGACGGGAGGCGACCCGTCGTTGCTCGTGGGGCTCGCGCCCTTCGACGACGCAGCGATCTACCGCGTCGCGCCTGACGTGGCGCTCGTGAGCACCACCGACTTCTTCCCACCCCTCGTCGATCACCCGAGCGACTTCGGTGCGGTCGCTGCGGCGAACGCGTGCAGCGACGTGTTCGCGATGGGCGGACGGGTGGTGCTGGCGATCAACGTCGCGGCGTTCCCCGAACACTTCCCGCGCGAGGCGATCTCGGCGATCTTCGATGCGGCCGCGGAGGCCGTCGCCGAGGCCGGCGGATCGATCGGGGGCGGGCACACGATCCGCAACCCCGAGCCGATCTTCGGACTCGCAGTGCAGGGAGTCGTGCACCCCGAGCGAGTGTTCCGCAAGGGCGGCGGTCGCCCCGGTGACGTGCTCGTGCTCTCCAAGCCGCTCGGGACCGGCCTCACGCTCGCCGCCGGGTCGGCGGCCGACAAGGCGGTCGCGATCGCCGGCATGCGCAGCCTCAACCGGTTGGCGTCGGAGGAACTGCAGTCCCTCGGCCTCGGTGTCCACGCCGTCACCGACGTCACGGGCTACGGCCTCGCCGGCCACGGCTGGGAGATGGCCGAGCGCGGCGGTGTCAGCGTCGTGGTCGAGACCTCGGCCCCGCTGTCCTATCCCGGCGCACGCGAGGCCGCCGGCCGCGGTGTCCGCACCGGCGGCGACCCGCGTAACCGCGACTACGTCGACGCACACCTCGACAGCACGGCCGACCCGGTGGGCGAGGCGCTGTGCATGGATCCGCAGACGTCGGGCGGTCTGTTGGCGGCGGTCGACCCTGCGGTGGTCGATGGACTGTCGGAGCGCTGGACCGTCGTCGGCTCGATCAGCGAGGGCCCGGCGCGCCTCGTGCTGCGCTGACCGATGGCCGGAGCGGCGCCGACCCGCGCCCTCGAGAAGGAACTCTGGGCGGCCGGCCACGAGTTCGTCGTCGGGATCGACGAAGTGGGTCGCGGGGCCTGGGCCGGTCCGCTCGTGGTGGGTGCGGCGGTGCTGCCGCGCGACCAGCGGGTCAACGGTGTCCGCGACTCCAAGATGCTCACCGAGAAGGCACGCGAGGCCCTGTTCGACCGCATCGCCGGGTGGTGCGCGACATGGGCGCTCGGCGCCGCCACCCACGAGGAGTGCGATGCGCTCGGGATGGCGGAGGCTCAACGCTTGGCGGCACGTCGCGCCGTGGCTGGGCTCGGGGTCGTCCCGTCGGCGGCCATCGTCGACGGGTCGTGGAACTTCCTCACTGGCGTCGTGGCCCACGTCGAGATGCGGGTCAAGGCCGACCAGAGCTGTCTGCCGGTCGCTGCGGCCAGCATCCTCGCCAAGGTCAGCCGCGACCGCGAGATGCGCGTGGCCGCCGAGCACTTCCCGATGTGGGCCTTCGAGACCAACAAGGGGTATCCCTGCACCCTCCACAAGGCGGGTCTCCAGGGGTACGGCCCCTCGGCGATCCACCGTCGTTCGTGGGTGTTCATGGACAACTTCGTGCCGTGGGCCGGTGTGCCGCGTGTGCCCGCCGGCGGGCAGCAGGCGCTCTTCTGATGGGCGGACGACGGTGACCCGTGTGGTGGTGATCGGCGCCGGCCTCGCCGGGCTGCGCTGTGCCACCGATCTGGTGGCCGCAGGCGCGGACGTCGTCGTGCTCGAAGGTCGCGACCGTGTGGGCGGTCGGGTGTGGAGCCATCGCTTCGACGACGGTCAGGTGGCCGAACGCGGGGCCGAGTTCATCGACGGAGACCACACCGAGGTGTTGGCGCTCGCGCACGACCTCGGGCTGTCGGTCTCGACGCGCTCGACGCGACCCGACCCTTCCCGTGTCCTGATCGACGCCGGTGGTCGGCCAGTGCCCTCGCACCTCGTCCCGGGTCTGCTCGACGACCTCGAGCGATGGGAGGGTGTGGTCGCAGAACTGGTCGCCGGTGCGGGCCCTGACCTCGACTCGGCGAGCCTGGCCGAACTGCTCGCAGCGCAGGGTCTCGGGGTGATGGCGCGGCTCGTGATCGGGCGGGAGATCCGGACCGAGTTCATGCTGCCCCCCGAGGAGGTGAGCCAGTGGTTCGCGGCTCTTGTCGACAGGCACCGCGACCCCGCGCTCCGCGAGCAGCATCGGATCGTGGGCGGCAACGATCAACTTGCCACCGGCCTCGCGGATCGACTCGGCGACGTGGTGCGCGTGTCGACCGAGGTGGTCTCGCTCGATGCGGCGACAGGTCGGGTCGAACTCGACGATGGCACCGCCATCTCGGCCGATGCCGTGGTCGCTGCCGTGCCGCTGCCGGTGTTGTCGCGGATCTGGTCGGAGATGCCGCTCGAGTTCGGTGCCGTGGGCTACGGGATCGGCGCCAAGATCAGCATCCAGTACGGGCGACGGCTCTGGCGCGACCTCGGCCGCGACGGCACCGTGCTGTCCGACCGGGCGTGGGGCCACCTGTGGGAGACGACCGACGACCAGGCGGGCGACAGGGGAGTGCTGACCAACCTCCTCGCGTCGTACGACGGCGCATCGTTCGGATCGCTGCCAGGTGCCGTGGTGTCGTTGATGCGCGAGATCGAGCGAGTCTTCCCCGGGTCGTCGGGGCTCGCCCTCGAACGGATCAGGACCGACTGGACCAACGACCGCTTCAGCCTCGGGTGCTACGCCTGCTTCGGGCGTGGCCAGTGGACAGCGGCTGCCCCGGGATTGGCGCGTCCGCACGGGCGGCTGTGGCTCGCGGGCGAGCACGCGAGTGAGTGGACCGGCTTCATGGAGGGCGCGCTCCGGAGCGGGGCCGCTGTGGCCGCGGCCATCGCCGCATCGCCGCGCTGACGCGAGCCGGCCGGTCGTGCCGGTCGTGTCGGTCGGTCCGGTCGGGGGGACCGGTCCGGCCGGTTCGGAGACGGGATGGGGTGATCGTGCACACTGTGCTGATGCGCCGTTCTGTGATCGTCACTCACTTCGTGCCCCGCCTCGTGCTCGTGTCCGTGTCGGCGTTGGCTCTCGTCGGCCTGGCGGCCTGCGGTGGTGGCGACTCCGCCCCACTGGCGACCGACCCGGTGGCCGGGGTCGAGACGACCGGTTCGACACCGGCGTCGGTCGATCCGGTCGTCTCGGCTCCGACCACGGCGCCGACCACAGCGAGCACGACCACTGCGAGCACGACCACTGTCGCGACGATGGCGCACCTCCGCGGTACGGCGTACACCTTCAACACGCCCGACCCGATCGCCGGCGCGACGATCCGCGTGGAGGAACTACCCGACGTCAGCGCCGTCACGGCCGCTGACGGCTCGTACGAGTTGGCCGTGCCGGTGGGCTCGACCGTCACTGCGTACATCGAGGCGCCGGGGCACCACTCGATCCACGTCCAGACCTTCACGCTCGACGACGCGCACGACGGTGTCGAACTCGACGGCGTGAACTTCCAGACGCCGGCTGATGCGATCTACGACGGGCTGCGGGCGTTGATGACCGGCATCGTCGGCAAGGACCCGTTCGAGGGAGGGTGTGCCATCGTGACGACGGTGGGTGATGCGCGCATGGTCGGCATGTCGTTCGCCGAGTTCATCGAGTTCCATCCGCACGGCATCGAAGGGGCGACGGCGGCTCTGGTTCCTGCGGCGGTCGATCCGATCTACTTCAACGACGACGTGGTCCCCGATCCGACGCAAGAGCTGTCGAGCATCGACGGTGGGGTGATCTGGGTCAACGTGCCGCCGGGGACGTATCAACTGCAGGCGGAGAAGCCCGGAACCGAGTTCGTCACCGTGAACGTCCGGTGCGAGCAGGACTGGGTCGTCAACGCCAATCCGGTCTGGGGACTGCACGCCGTACCGTGACCCGCCGGGACGACCTGTGGGTCGGCGGGTCAGGGCAGGACCGTGATCTCGAAGACGCCCTCGGGGTTCATCGTGCAGGTTCCCGACAGGGTGCCCTCCTGCGTGAACCGCATCGACAGCGTCTGCGCTGCGGCGACGAAGAACGGGCCGATCATGTAGTCGCGGCTGTCCTGGTTCTTGATGCGGATCGTCTCACCGACGTGGACTTCGAGGTACTGGGGCATCAGGTCGACGACCTGCCCGGCGTTGATGCGGACGCTGGTGCCGTAGGGGACCACGTACTCGTAGTCGGCGGCCTCGTCGGCGGAGACCTCGCCGTACGAGGCGACGGCCGGCGCCGTCTCCGAACCGCACGACGTCAGGATGCCGGCGCCGGAGGCGAGGCAGAGGCACGCCAGCATCGCCAGCGAGCGCCTCATCACGCGACCCCTCGGTCGAGCAGGGCGGCCAGATCGCTCGCCATCGACGCACCGTTGATGCCGAACGGCCAGACGAGGACGACGGCTCCGGTGGCGTCGACGACGAACACGTTGCCGCTGTGCGACACCTCGACCGCGCCGTCGGCGGTGGTCGTCACGCTGTAGCCCGCTCCGAAGGTGTCGGCGACCGTGCGCAGGAGGGTGTCGTCCTCGGTGCGCAGGGCGTGGGCGCGGGGGACGAAGCTCTGCACGTACTTGGTGAGCATCTCGCCCTCGTCGCGGGCGGGGTCGATGGTCGTCATCGCGAGGTCGATCGAGTCGGCGCGCTCACCGAGCTTCTTGAGCGCCGAGCGCACTTCGCTCAGCGTCGTGGGGCACACATCGGGGCACATCGTGTACCCGAAGTAGGTGAGCAGCAGGTGACCGGGTTCGGCGCGGAAGTGGAACTCTGCATCGCCGGCGGATGCATCGGGGAGTGCGAGCTCGCCGACGGCGGGGGGCGGGTCGAGTTCGTAGCCGGCCAGCGGTGCGGGGCCGCTCCCGAGCCCCGACGAGTCGGCACCACAGGCGGACACGCCGGCCAACGCGACGATCGCTGCAACGGCGAGGGTGAGGGAGCGCAGTCGTCGGGTCATGGTGTCTCGCTGATGTCGCAGTGGGGTCGGTCGCAGTGGGGTGTCGGGTTCAGGTGGTGAACGCGTCGCGGATCGCGTCGCGGAGTTCGTCGGCGGTGAAGGCGCCGGAGTGGACGCTCACCAGTGTGCCATCGGCCGCGAAGAAGGCAGTGGCCGGGAGTGCGCTGACCGAGAGAGCGGCCGACAACAGGCCGTCGGGGTCGGTGTACTGGCGGTAGGTAACGCCACGTTCGGCGGCGAACGCAGTGGCCGCATCGGCCTCGTCGCCGACGTTCACGCCGACGATGGTCACGCCATCGACGGGGAGGTCGGTCGCCACCTCGTCGAAAGCGGGCATCTCCTCCACGCACGGCGGGCACCAGGTGGCCCAGAGGTTGACCACGAGCGGACCGTCGGCGATGTCGGCGATGCGCACGGCGGAGCCGTCTGCGCTCGTGACGGTGACCTGAGCGGCTCCGGGCGCGGCATCGCCACCCCCACAGGAGGTGGCGAACAGGCCGATGGCCCCGGCCAGCGCGACGATCCGCGCCGACCGGGGCCGGTGAGCGACTCGCGTCACGGCGCCTCTTCGAGGACCGGGACGTCGACGACGACGTCGCCGGCCGACTCGAAGTGCAGGGTCACCGAGATCGTGGTGCCGACTTCGAGCGGTGCCACCAGATCGATGAGCATGACGTGGTAGCTGCCGGGCTTGAGCTCGAGGGGTGTGCCCGCGACGAGATCGATGTGGTCGACCTGGCGCATGGTCATCTCGCCACCCATCGCCATGGTCGTGTCGCTGCCCATTCCCATCGCCATGGTGGTCTCGCTGCCCATTCCCATGGCCATCGTGGTCTCACTGCCCATCGCCATGGTCGTGTCGGTGGCCTCGACCATCACGACCTCGTGGACCTCGGCGTGGTCGGCCACGGTGGGGTCGACATCGGCGCCGAGCAGACGGTCGTCGGCTGAGCTGGTGATCGTCATGTAGGCGGCGCCCATGGTGGCCATCATCGGGCTCGTCCGTGCCCACTGGCCGGTGATCGAGACACCCTCGACAGCAGCGGGCGTGGTGGTCTCGGCGGCAGGTGCCTCGGTCGTGGTCGACTCCGAGGCGTCACCGCACGCGGTGGCCGCGAGCACGAGTGCCCCGGCCGCGACGACGGCGAGGCCCCGACGACGCGTCGAACGCTCGGAGGTGGGGCGGGAGGTGGAGGTGGGGTTCTGGTGAATGTCCATGTCGTCTCGGTCGCTCAGTGTCGTCGGCGAGTTCCCGGGTCGGACATGACGTCGGACACTTTGTGCTCGGGACGAAGGTCCCACTCCACGACACCCCGTCGCTACGGTGCCCCCATGCCGTCACTCCGTTGGCCCCGGTCGCAGGTCGTCGCCCTCGCGCCGCGCGCCTCGGTCTGGACGGCGGCACTCCCGCTGGTCGACCCCGCCTCGTGGGCAGGGTTGGGGTGCGACGCCGATGCGGTGTGGGGCCGCTACCGCGGAACGGCGGCCGAGCCCTACGAAGTGGTGACCCACCACCGGGCCCTCCGTTCTCGCTGCACCTGTCCGAGCTCGTTGTCGCCGTGCAAGCACGTGCTCGCCCTCCTCGCGCTCTGGAGCGACGAGGTCGTCCCCGAGTGCGAGGCCGATCAGGCACCCACGGCGGTCCGTGAGTGGTGCGCCACCATCCGGGTGCCGGGCGAGGCGGAGGAGGGCAGTGCGCCCGATCGGGCCGGAGCGGCATCCGCCGGCGCGGAGCGGCGGGGTGCGACGGGCGACTCCGACCGAGCCGGCGACGCACAGGCGGGCGAGACCCTCGACCGTCATCACCACGAGCCCCACGACGCGGCACCCTCGCCCGGTCCCGACCGCCTCCGTGCCGACCGTGTGCTCCGGATGCAGGGCGGGCTCGACGATCTCCTCCGCTGGATCGACGACGCGATCCGCTCGGGGCTCGCTCGGCCGGAGTTCCGCGACCCGGCGACCTTCGAGGAGGTCGCGGCCCGTCTCGTCGACGCCCAGGTCGGTGGCCTCGCCAACCGGGTCCGCCGGTTCCGTCCGCCGTCCGCGACACAGGGACACGACGTGTTGTTGGCCGAGCTGGCCGGTTGGCATCTGTTGGCCTCCGCCGGGCTCGAACGCGATCACCTGCCCGACGACCTCCGCGACACGGTCGACCTCGCTCTCGGGTGGCAGGTGCGTCAGGCCGACGTGCTGGCGTCGCCGGCCGAGACCGACGACTGGGTGGTGATGGGGCGCAGCGACCGCCGCGAAGACCGCATCGACGTGCGCCGTACCTGGCTGAGGGCCACCGGGTCGGGGCGATGGGCAGTGCTGCTCTCGTTCGCCGCCGGCGAGGGCGGGCTCGACGACACCTATTCGGTCGGGAGTTGCTGGCCTGCCGACCTCCACCGCTATCCCGGCCGCGGAGTGACTCGGGCACTGGTCGGACGCGTCCACGGAGCGGCACGGCCCGCACAGGGTGGCGACGGCGTCTCGCTCGACGACGCCTGCCGGTTGGTCGGCAAGGCAGTGGCCGCCGAGCCGTGGATCGAACGTGTCCCGCTGCACGTGTCGGCGAGCGTGGCCCGCACCGCCGACGGTTGGGCCCTGACCGATCCGACCGGGAGCCTCCCCTTGGCGGCCGAGGCGGGGAGGGTGTCGTCGGTCGGGGTCGTACTGGCCTGCACCGCAGAGGGCCCGGTCGACGTGACCGCCGAATGGACGGCCGAGGGTCTTGTACCGCTCACCGTGTGGGCCGACCAGCGGGCGATCGACATCGGGCCGACCACGGCACGCTCCGGAAGGGGTGGGCAGTGACCGCCTGGGCCGACCTCTGGCACGAGGTGACCACAGCGGCCCTTCTCGGGACAGAACGCCGTGCCGTCCCCGATCCGCTGACGGGGCCCGAGGCCGCTGCCGCCGTGCGGGCCGTGGGCGACACGGTCGCGGATGCCGAGACCCATCGTCCGGTGCCGCCCCGAGGCGACTCCGACCCGGCACGTCGGGCTGTCCGCTTGCTCGCAGCGGGCTCGGTGGCGCAGCGCGCCGGCATCCGGCCGGGAGCACCGCTCGATCCGTGTCGGACCTCCGACACCGACAGCCGTCCGACCGTCGGACCAGTTGCGGTCGAGCTCTGGCGTCGCATCGCCAGCGAGTGGCCCGTCCTCGACGAGGAGTTCGTGGTCCGGGTCCTCGAGTCGGGTCACCGCCTCCCGCCCGACCTCGTACCGGGCATGCTCCGCCGTTGGCACGGCTCGCCGCTCGCTCACGCACGGGTCAGGGCTGCGGCTGGCACGCTCGCCGACTGGCTCATCGAACTCTCGCCGACGCTCGCGACGCGCGGCCGGGTCGCCGCCGATGCCGACCTGACGATCCTGCCGGCACCCCCTGTCACCGAGGCCCTCGGCATCGCCGTCGATGCGCTCGAGGCCGCCGACCCCGATCCTCGTCCACTCGTCCGTGCGGTGTGCAACGGCTCGTTCGCCGAGCGCATCGTCGTGGCCAACGCTGTCAGGACCCTGTCCGTCCGGTCGCTCGAGTTGCTGCTCGCGGCGCTCGCCCCGCGTCGTGGCGAACCGGTCACGCTCGGTCTCGCCCCGGCCGCCGCCGACCTCGCGGCGCTCCGCCTCTCCCTGGCTCGTGCCCTCCCTGCTCGTGTCGCCGCGCCCCCATCCGTCTCCGACCAGGAAGGTCCGTCACGATGACCACGACACCCGATGTCCTCCGGCCACACGCCGAGGTCCAGTACGCGCACGAACTCGCGGCGCTGGCCGCACTCGACCGTGAGCAGGGTCGCGACGTCCCCGAGCGGTGGCGCCTGTCGCCGTGGGCCGTCGTCACCTACGTGCTCGGAGCGACCCTTCCCGACGGAACCGTCGTGACACCGAAGTACGTGGGTCGGCGCCGTCTCGTCGAGATGGCGGTGGCCACGCTCGCCACCGACCGCGCCCTCCTGCTGCTCGGTGTCCCCGGGACGGCCAAGACATGGCTCAGCGAGCACCTCGCGGCGGCGATCAGCGGCGACTCGACCCTGCTCGTTCAGGGGACGGCGGGCACCTCGGAGGACCACCTCCGCTACGGCTGGAACTACGCCCGCCTGTTGGCAGAAGGTCCGTCGGAGGCGGCTCTCGTGCCGAGCCCGGTGTACCGGGCGATGCAGCGGGGCGCCGTGGTCAGGGTCGAGGAGCTGACCCGCCTCCCCAGCGACGTTCAGGACGCGCTCGTGACAGTCCTCAGCGAGAAGACGCTTCCCGTCCCCGAATTGGCCACCGAGGTCCAGGCCGTCGCCGGCTTCAACCTGATCGCCACGGCGAACGACCGCGACCGAGGGGTCAACGACCTCTCGGCGGCGTTGCGGCGGCGCTTCAACACCGTCGTCCTGCCGTTGCCCGATGATGTCGAGGAAGAGGTCGCGATCGTCCGACGGCGCGTCGCCGAGATGGGTGCAGCGCTCCGACTCCCCGCCGTCGGCGCGGCCGATGAGGAGATCCGGCGGGTGGTCACGGTGTTCCGCGAACTCCGCGCAGGTCTCTCGCTCGACGGTCGGACGGCGCTCAAGGTGCCATCGGGGAGCCTCTCCACCGCCGAGGCCATCTCGGTCGTGACCCACGGTCTGGCGCTGGCCGCCCACTTCGGCGACGGCACCCTCGGCGCCGCCGACGTGGCCTCGGGGGTGGTCGGTGCGGTGGTGAAGGACCCCGCTCACGATGCCGTCGCCTGGAACGAGTACCTCGAGGTCGTCGTCCGCGACCGACCGGGCTGGGACGCCTTCTACTCGGCCTGCCGCGAGTCCTGACCGTTCGGCTCCGCATCGCGCTCCTGCTGTCCCGCCGATGACCCGCCTGCTCTGCCTCGGCATCCGCCACCACGGCCCCGGCTCGGCCCGGTCGGTGCGGCGCGCTCTCGACGAGGCGCGGCCGGCGGTCGTGGCGGTCGAACTCCCGGCCGACCTCGAGCCACTGCTGCGCGACATCGGCGGACTCGAGCCGCCGGTCGCCCTTCTCGGGGCCGAGCGCGACCGGCCCGACGGCGCCGGGTCGGCGGTCTTCCTGCCGCTGGCCTCGTTCAGCCCCGAGTGGCAGGCGATCACGTGGGCGGCCGAGCACGCAGTGCCCGTCGTGGCGATCGACCTGCCCCTGTCGACCTGGCTCGCTGCGCCGGCCGGGATCAGGCGTCCGGGCGCTGGAGTCGATCCGCTGGCGCTGCTGGCAGAGGCGGCGGGCGAGTCCGACGCCGAACGATGGTGGGACGACGTGGTCGAGCACCGTGGCGACGGCCTCCCTGCGTTCGCCGCCATCGGCGACGCGATGGCCGCCGTCCGGGAAGCCGCGGAAGCCGCCGACGCCGCCGACGCCGCCGAGCCGGACGCCCGTCGCGACCTGCTCGAGACATGGCGTGAGGCGCACATGCGCAAGGCCCTGAGAGCGGCCGCGTCGCGAGCGGTCGACACGCTCGTCGACGAGGCCGTGGTCGCCGTCGTGTGCGGTGCGTGGCACGTGCCGGCCATCGCGGGTTGTCTGACACCCCGCTCGTCGCCGAACCAGAGCGACGACACCCGGACCCTCCGAGGCCTGCCCACGACGCGCATCGCGGGCAGTTGGGTGCCCTGGACCCACCGGCGTCTCGCCTCGTCGAGCGGCTACGGGGCGGGCGTCGAGAGCCCCGGCTGGTACGCGCACGTCTTCGACCATCCCGGCGCCGACGGTGTGGAGCGGTGGTTCGTCGCCATGGCTCGGCTGATGCGGTCACGCGATCTGGCGGCCTCACCCGATCACGTCATCGCCGCGAGCCGTGCGGCAGAGGCGCTCGCGGCCCTGCGCGGACGACCACGCGCTGGACTCGCCGAGATCCTCGACGCCACCGAAGCGGTGATGGCACACGGCCCTGCGCGGACCCTCGTCGAGCGGGTGATGGTCGTCGGTGATGCGATCGGTTCGGTCCCCGTGGGTGCCGTGCAGGCGCCGTTGCTGCGCGATCTCTCGATCCAGCAGAGGGCGTGCCGCCTGACGCCCTCTGTCGAGGCTCGGGTGCTCGAACTCGACCTCCGCGGCGAGGCCGGTCGTCGCCGGTCGGTGCTGCTGCACCGTCTGCGCGCGCTGGGCGTCCCGTGGGGCACCGAGGAGGCCGGTCGCGGCACCATCGGCACCTTCCGCGAGACGTGGTCGCTGCGCTGGGACCCTGAGTTCGCAGTGCGGCTCGTCGAGCGATCGGCGGCCGGAACAACGGTCGAGACGGCCGCAGCCCGGACCCTCGAGGAACGCGCCGTCGATGCCGACCTCGCGCAGCGGGTGCTGCTCCTCGAGGCCGCACTCCGCGCCGACCTTCCCGAGGTCGTCGGTCCACTGGCTGCCTCGGTGGCGACCGCATCGGCCACAGCGCCCGACGTGGCCGACCTCATCGACTCGCTCCGACCTCTGGCCCGCACCATCCGGTACGGCGACGTCCGCGGCACCGACACCACTGCGCTCGGCGCGGTGTTCGACGCGCTCGTGGCGCGCGTCCTCGCCGGCCTGCCACCAGCCTGTCGATCGCTCGGCGACGAACCGGCCGCCGAGATGGCCGAACGACTCTCGGCCATCGACGCCGCGTTGGCGCTCGTGCAGCACGAGTCGCGCCGTGGACAGTGGCCGGCTGTGGTCCGGATCCTCGCCGAACGGTCCGACGTGCACGGGCTCGTCCAGGGTCGGTCGATGCGCCTGCTCCACGAGGCCGGCGTGTGGGGTCGACGCGAGGTCGCCGTTCGTCTCGCCCGGATCCTCTCGCCCGGCACCCCTCCTGAGCGCGCGGCCCATGTCGTCGAGGGTCTCCTCGCCGGAAGTGGGTCGTTGCTCGTCCACGACACCGACCTGCTCGGCGTGCTCGACGACTGGATGACCGGACTGTCGGCCGACGTCTTCCTCGAGTCGGTACCGCTCCTGCGGCGCACCTTCGCGACCTTCCTCCCGGCTGAGCGACGCCAGATCGCTGCGCTCGCGGCGCGAGGCTCGCGTGCTGCTGCGCCGACGGTCGACGACCCGTGGGACCCTGTCCGAGCGGCTCCGGCGCTCGACGTGGTCAGGATGATGATGGGGGTCCGATGAGCGAGACCAGCCGGGTCACGCCGGCCGAGCGAGCCCGTCGTTGGCGGCTGGTGCTCGGCACCGACGCGCCCGACGACGGCGACGG
>Ga0172367_10003870_pt1 | contig 19037 bp, 11 predicted proteins | sample Lak10m_FD_114542 | JGI IMG/M metagenome (GOLD analysis project Ga0172367, IMG submission 114542) | Freshwater microbial communities from Kabuno Bay, South-Kivu, Congo - kab_022012_10m | ecosystem: Environmental > Aquatic > Freshwater > Lake | place: Democratic Republic of the Congo: South-Kivu...
ACGCAGGGTGAATAATTCTTTGATAAGATCGAGAAGCGTGTGCATGACCTTCCCGCTTGGATACGGGCCAAAATACTCCGATCCGTCGCGAATAACACGTCGCGTGCTGAATACACGGGGAAAGGCCTCTTTTTTAATGCAGATCCACGGATACGTTTTATCGTCCTTGAGCTGGATGTTGTATTTCGGCTGGTATTTCTTGATGAGGTTATTCTCCAGCAAGAGCGCATCCAGTTCTGTTTCCACAACGGTGTATTCTATCCGGACGATCTGTCGCACCAGCACATGGGTCTTGTAGTTGTCTTGTGTTTTGTTGAAATACGACGAAACGCGCTTTTTGAGGTTCTTCGCTTTCCCGACGTAGATGATCACGTCATTGCGATCGAAGTACTGATAAACCCCCGGTTTTTCGGGCAATGTCCGAAGTTTCAACTGCAGATCTGTCAGCTCCTCACTCATAGGTTAAAGGTACAGATTTAGTGCAGAATGCAAAGCTTGTTAACGCAAACTACGTTAGTCTTAAAATCCTAAAGTCTTTCAAACTTCGAAGCATAGCGAAGAAGTTCTGAAATCTTGATGTTTTAATGTCTCAAAGCCCCGTTACTCATTCGAGATCAACTCAAACAACTCATTCAGATCCGGAGAAATGATGATCTCAATGCGACGGTTTTTTGCTTTGTCCTTTGGATCAACGGGATGGAATTCCGAACGTCCAGCAGCCATCAATTGTACGGGATTTACTTTGGAATTAGCGAGCATAATGTCAACCACAGAGGTCGCACGCAGTACGGAAAGTTCCCAGTTCGACGTGGGATGTGTTGTACTCGTGAGTTTGTCCGTATCTGTATGTCCTTCAACGACAATTTCCAATTGTTTTTCATTTTCAAGCACTTTCGCTAATTCGATCAGCGCCTTCTTTCCGTTCGGTTCAACGATTGTGCTTCCTGAAGCAAACAACAATTTAGCTTCCATGCTCACGTAGATCTTTCCGTTCTTTTGAACTACGGACAATCCCTGGCTTTCAAATCCACGGAGCGCTGCTGCTACCTTTGCTTTCAATTGCTGTGTGGCCTCATCCTTGCGTTTCATGGCTTCTTCGAGTTCATTGACGCGTTGCTCACGATCGGCCAATAACTGTTGTTTCGTTTTGAGCTCAGCCTCCAGTGAAATAAGTGCATCTTCTTTGCGCTGCAACTCGATGTTTTTGGCTTCCAATTCAGATTGCAATGATGCCGTTTCTTTAGCTCCTGTTTTTTTCAGACGATCAAAAGCCTCTTCCAGAGATTCATTCTGCTTTGACATCTTATCGTACTGGATCTGCAGAATACGGAACTGTGAACCCAGTTTACTGGTATCAGACTTCAAGGTATTCACTTCTTTGCTCAAGACATCAAAACGGGCTTCGAGGTCTTTCGCTTTGCCTTCATAATCGAGTGAACTTTTCTTATAGGCTTCAAGTTCCTGACTGCATTTTTGTTCTTTTTCAAGAAGCTCCTTGTATTTCTTGGCAGGAACACATGCCGTTGCAAGGGATAAGAGCGCAATGATGGAAAGTTTTTTCATTTTAAGTTGCATTTACACAAATATCCTGAACTTTGACGCTGCGTTTTGGGGCATTACCGATACTTTTAAACAGACAAAATTGGATAAACAGTATCGTTCATATGAACGTATACTCAACGCAACAAACAGAAACTTCGTTGTTTAAACAGTTGACCAACATTTCATGAGAAGACGTGTTAATCCATTAATTACCTCGATAGGTCTATTTTTCGTTCAGTTTTCATTTAGCCAAAATGGCATTGACCCGGCATCTACGCGTTATTGGGGTGCAAACGCCAACCTGTTTGGTAAAAAAATTCTTCCAACGCTGGGGAATGGTTTTGCCGTTTGTGGAGAGGCTACAATTTGGTCCGGTGGCAACCAGTACAATGGCGCTTTTATTGTCCAATCTGATTCTTCAGGACAACAACACTGGGAACGATGCTTTACCACCTTTTCAACTGATTTTTCTTTCGAAACCGTCGTTCAATGGTCTGATTCCACGTTTTTAGCCGCAGGAAAAATCCTCAATCCGATGACCAATAGGCACGGGGGCGCCCTTATTAAATTGGACAAGAATGGCAACGAGCTATGGAAAGGATCTGTAGAAAATGGGGCTGATCAGTTAACAGTTATTAAAAACGTAGTGATCACTTCAGATTCCTCTGCGCTCATCCTTGGATCGAGAGAAGTTCCGGGCGAACCCGCTTTTGTCATGATGATCGATTCTGCGGGCGCGAAGATTTGGTCAACGGATGTGCTCGATCCAAATGGCGAGAAGATCAAACTCGAAGGGTTAACACAGATGGACAATGGTGATTTTATGATTTCTGGAGGAGTAAGCGAAGGTGGATACTGGAAGGGCTTATTGATCAGGATAGCATCCAATGGACAGCTTTTGTGGAGTAAAAAATTCGATCAGGCCAATTCCTTTTTTACGGATGCTATATCTGATGGAACGCACCTGTATTTGAGAAACCTAAATACTGCGGCCTTTGAAATCATCAACGGCGTTGTAAAATGTGACACCGCCGGAAACTTGAACTGGTCCAGAAATGCGTATGAACAGGACATGTACCTTTGGGGCAATGAGGGCCGTCGAACCCTTGCATTTGATGCAGATAGTAACATCGTGTTTTATTACCAGGACCCATACAGCAGCGCCTATCTCAAACTCGATTCATCAGGAAATGTAGTGAGCACCATAGAAGAGATGGGGCGATCCGATGGTTTTGCTGCCCTGTCAGACGCTTCCGTTGCATTTTTAGTGAACGGGCCAACCTTCGGTATTAAGAAAAGTAGCGCCCTCACACTGGAACATTTTGTCGTGACACATTTACCGGCCTGGCAAACACAGGGTTCTGTTTGTATTTGGGAAAATCCAATACTCCTGTCTCCGATAGACGGGAATACATTCAGCGATTATCCTTTAACAACAGGCGATAGTTATGCGATTATGCCGGCGTTGATGGAGTTTGTTGTATGGTTTCCAACGATTGATCCGTATTGCGTTGACTTTCTTGGTGGTGTGGACGAACTGCAGGCTCATTCATGGAAATTGTACCCAAATCCTGTGGAAACCGAGCTTAACGCGACTTATTCAGAAGTTGGCACAGAAGCAGTGATCTCAAATGCCTTTGGCGGTGTAGTTAAAAAATTTCAAATCACCCTTGACATGGCATTGGATGTGAGGGAACTATCCCCGGGATTCTATTTTCTCCACATCGGAAACAGTGTTCAATCTTTTGTGAAAAAGTAAGCTCCTTATTCAAACAACGGACAGCTTACAGCAGCGGTTTTTTCCGGGCGACAGGCATTGAAACTCAGAGAGATCTCATGCGTATTAGAGCTGTAATTCTTCAATGGTGATGTGGTCAGCTCGAACGAATAGATGATCGAAAATTTCTGATTCAATTTGTAACCTGCAAAGAAAATGATGGCATCCGTATTCCTGTAACCGAGGCCGACGTCAAAGGTGTTTTTAATATCTACTGTCGCCTGCAGGTCAACAGTCCATGGAGCATGAGGCGGGATTTTCAATAGCACGGTTGGTAAGATCGAAACAGCATCATTGATCCGCATGCGGTAACCTCCATTGATGAGCAGATGTGTTCTGAAAAAAGAATTTGTTCCGAGGCCGTTCCATTTATACTTGATCATATTCTGGATAACCGCACCTGCGTAATAATCCTTTCCATTCCACCAGGCACCGAAAGTGGCATCCGGAGCGATAAAATTGGCTTCTCGCAAAATTTGAGGGTCAGGATCAATAGTTACCGAACCTGCAGGATTGTACCCCATTTGAATGACGCCTCCATACAGACCAAGAGATAATCGATTGTCCCGACTGAAATTAAAATGCCCGGCGTACGCAATGTTAAACCGATTGGTATTGAATTGCCCGATTCGATCATTTTCAAAGCGCATCCCGATCCCATGACGCGCACTTAAAAATTCTTTTCTTTTTGATTTTAACGGAGCACACAGAGATAATAAACCACTTTTTGGAGCGCCATCAAAACCTACCCATTGCGACCGGAACAAGGTATGCACATCGATACAGGATTTGATGCCAGCGTGCGCCGGATTTAATGCGAACTGATGGAAAGACCACTGAGAATATTGTGCAATCTGCTGTCCGAAAAAATGCGGTACAATCATCAGAAAAACGATCCATATGATTCTGTTTACTTTCATCGGATCAATGTAATGCTTCCTTTATATTCTTTATTTTCAGTGTCGCGCAATTTCACGATGTAAAAATAGACCCCTTCAGCAGCCTCACCATCCTTGTACGTTCCATCCCAGGCTTTCTTGTCATTGTAACCTGTTGCCTGAAAAAGCTCCTGTCCCCAACGATCAAAGATCTGCACAAAACAATTTGGGTATGCTGACACTCCACCAATTTCCCAGGTATCATTGATGCCATCTCCGTTGGGTGAAAAAGTGGTTGGAATCACAAGCGGGTCATCAATGTAAACAGTGACATAATCAAATTGTGTGCACCCATTCTGAGTGGCACTGATCATGTAAGTCGTTGTTTGATCCGGATAGACATAGGGATTGAGTGCTAATGTATCACTCACATGATAACTGGGAGTCCAGTTGTATGTCGTTGCTGTGGTAGCCGCCTGTAGCTGTCCTGTGGCACCAGGTTTCAGATACAAATCCGGACCGGCATCTAACGGGAATCCATAAACGGAAATAGGCCCCGAGGTAACCGTAACATGCTCCGAACATTGCGCATAGCAGTCCGTTTCAACGGTGATCACATCCCCATCGAAAAGATCGCTTGCCTGGAAAAAAGGATCAGGAGTTTCTGCCACAAACACACTGTTCACATACCATTTAAACGTGGAATTCTCCGGACAATTCTGAGGGTAAGCTATGGCCGTATATGTCTGTCCTTCACAAACAGATGTTACCGTATTATCCAATTGAATTGCCGCAGCGGAACGATCAACAGCATCGCCGGTAACTGAAATATCGAAAGTGCATTCTGCTGCACTTGCTGAACCCATGTCGCCACTTACAACCAGAAAATAGGTGGTGTTGGGAAGCAGGGTGTCTACAGTTAGGTTAAAGTTGGCGGATCCGGCTGATTCGCAATTACCCATAGCTATATACGAGTCCGCCTGACAAGGCACCGAGGCATCGAATACCGTCGCTTGAAGAGCACTCCCCTGACCTGTACCATTTTGAAAAACAAGGTTGGAAAAATTGACCGTTCCAATACCGCCGTAAGTGTTGGTTGTAAATTTAAACCAGATCGTATTATTAGCCGTGAAGCAAAAGGTAAAATCGTCTTCACATGTAGGACAAAATGTTTTGTTTGCAGCGATATTATTGACGGAATAGGTTTGAAGCGGACACAAATCCATTGCCTGATTACAGTTGTTGTAAGTCTCCTGACTAAACGAGCCAACCGTAATTAAAAGCATTAACAAATAAATAACAAAGGTCTTCCTCATCTGTCCGAAATGCCTGTATTTCCGATAAAATTAATCCATTATTGCGAACAGCGATAATAAAATAAGTAGCTTTAATCTGCTTAACAGCGCTGCTGCGATATCTCTTTGGCATAGTAATCGTAAAGGCGCTGAAAATTTTAACCATGAAACGAATTTTTACACTCTTAATCATTTTACTCGGAACTTCAAACCTGCTCAACGCACAGTTTGTGAGCTATGAAACTCAGTCAAAATGGATTTTCGGATTCAATGTTGGTGGCACCTGGAGTACCACCGACGTTAAATACAAAACATACGGTGGCTGGGGCATGACTCTGGGAAGATCTTTCAATTACGATTATGGCCGTCGACTGTCATTTGATATCAGAGGTAGATACCTTGGTGGCACCTGGTACGGACAGGCATATGATTCTACGGATTTGTCAAATTACCAAGGCGCATCCTTATTACCCTACAAAGATTCGCTGGGCTTTTCAGTGAACAATTTCCAGGCTACTGTCCATGAGCTTTCCCTAGAATTGGTGCTGCACGCCAATGGTTTGCGTGAAAGAAGTAAATGGGATCCATATATTTTCGGAGGAATCGGTTTAACCTGGCATCAAACGTACGGTGATCTCCGACTTAATGATACGTTGGGACAAATCTATGGCTATGATCAAACCCAGCTTTCTAAACCTTACGTGAATTCTCTGATGGACCAGATCTATGAGACGGCATTGGATGGCACCACTAAAAACCAGTACCGCGTCGGTATTATGCCAAGTCTCGGTTTCGGTATCGGCTACCAGGTGGCCCCTCGCGTTACTATTGGTCTGGAACATAAAAGTACGTTTACACAGATTGACGACTTCGATGGCTTTGTCCGAGAGAGCAAGTACAAACAAGACATTTATCATTACACCTCTGGATTTGTTCAAGTGCGTTTTAAAGCACGTGATCATCGCACCATTCCGCCTCCTACACCCACCGGTAATACATCAACCACCAACACGTCAAATGTCACGTCCACTTCTGAATGTTTGTCGCCGGTGATCAATATAATTCAACCAGCCTCAAGTGGATTAAATTCAGTAAATATAAGTTATACACTGATTGCCTCTATTTCGAATATTCAGAACCGTCAGGAAATTACATTCAAGGTGAATGGCGTAAACAACCTCAATTATACCTACAACCCTCAAACCGATCGATTTGAAAGTAATGTGGTTTTGAATCAAGGGTCAAACACTTTTGAATTAACTGCATCGAATGCTTGTGGCAGTGCTACTCAAAGTACCAGCGTTTCTTATTCTCAATGTCAGCTCCCCACGCTAACACGTCTAACACCAACAACAGCTGTAACTTCCGTAAATACTCCGTCATTTGCTTTTTCATTGAACACACAGCACGTGACAGAGTCCGCTGGTATTTCAATCACCATCAATAACCGATCTTGGACAGGATATACTTTAAACCCGACAAATGGTCAAGTCAATGGTACAACAACATTACAACCGGGTGAAAATGTATTTGTCATCAAAGCTACCAATGCCTGTGGAACAGTCACCGAAACGTTTACGGTGAATTACCAGCAGTGTGTTGCGCCTGCAATATCCATGGTTGTGCCAACTGGCCCTGCACCCACAGTGACCCAGGCTTCTTTTGCTTTTACGGCATCCATTCAACATGTGAACTCTTCACAGGGAGTGAAAGTTAAATTCAATAATCAGCTTTTGTCAGGTGTAAATTATACAGCTGCCGGAGGCAACTTGAGTGGAACGGTTACCCTTATTCCTGGAATAAATACGTTCGAGATTACGGCAACCAACGAATGTGGTAGTGATGTAGAAACCTTCACGGTTAATTACCAGAATTGCATCCCGCCTGTCATTTCAATGACAAGTCCAACGACCTCCGGAACGACCGTCAATTCAGCCGCGTTTACTTTGTCGTGTGCTATTCAACACGCAACTGCTCAAGGAATAACGGTGTTGCACAACAACCGCAGTATTACCAACTTCAATTATAACGCATCGAATGGGACTTTGCAATCTACTTTAACATTGTTGGCAGGGTTGAACACCTTTGTAATTACAACGACAAATGGTTGCGGTACCGATACAGAAACAATCACCATGAATTTCCTAGATTGTGTTGCTCCGAACATCACCCTGTTGAACCCGACAACTTCAGGGACGATGGTAACGACTCCAACCTATTTGTTCAAGGCGACCATTTTCAATGCTGGGAATGCACAAAACGTTGTATTGAAACAAAATGGAACTGTGGTTAATGGCGTAAATTTCAATTCAGCCACGAATCAGGTTCAGGCTTTCCTCACCTTAAATTCCGGAACAAATACCCTTGTATTATCTGCTTCAAACGCATGTGGCATGGATGCCGAAACAACGGTGATTAACTACAACGAATGTATTGCTCCGGTGCTTACGGTAACCAATCCAACAATTAGCGGGATCACTGTAACACAGTCTTCCTTCTCTTTGAGCGGAACAGTAACGGGCCTTACAGGGATTCAGCAATTACAGGTGCTTCAGAACAGTCAGCAATTGAGCGGGGTAAGTTTAACCGGAAATGCTTATTCGGTAAATGCCACATTGGTTCCCGGAGCAAATACGTTTGTGATAAAAGCCACTAATGGCTGCGGGACGGATACAAAAACGATCATTGTGCAGTACAATAATTGTACGCCGCCTGTGATTTCATTGGTAAGTCCACTCAACGGATCGACTAACACTACCGGTTCGGTACAGATCAATGCACAAATTGCGAATGCTAACAACAGCAATGCCCCGACGATCATGGTTAATAACAGAAGCATTGTGTTAAGCGGTTACAATGCCACGAACGGTTCGCTTCAAATGAATGTGCCATTGGTTCCTGGTCAGAACACCATTACACTAAACGTTACGAATGCATGCGGCACGGATACGGAAACGATAAACATTTTTTATGACAATTGTATTCCTCCTGTAATAACATTAACGAGTCCAATCAATGGGTCAACCACAACTTCCAACAGTGTTCAAATCAACGCACAGGTTGCAAATGCCAATGGAAGCAACTTGTCGGTAACGGTTAATAACCGAAGTGTCGTTTTGAGTGGCTATAATCCAACTACAGGAACATTACAAATGGGAGTACCTTTAATTGCTGGACAAAACACGATCACAATTACTGTTACGAACGGATGTGGGTCAGATACAGAGACGATTACAATCACGTATCAGCAAGAAGAGCAAAAGATCAAGATTTGTCACTATCCTCCGGGCAATACCGGAAACCCACAGACGATCGAAATACCTGCCTCGGCCTGGCCTACGCATGAAGCACACGGTGATAAGCTCGGTCCGTGTCCTCAAGTGATTCCAAATAGTGGAGCCACCCAAGGTTCGGGAATACTCAATAACTCAGGTGGTTTAGGCGGTCACACGGGTAACCAGGGCGGTAGCGGAACATCCGAAACCGGGAGTGGCTCGGTTTCAACAGACGGCAACTCCAATGGAAATTCAGTCGGAACAGGAGTCGGAAGACCTGGGGGAAGCGAAGCTACTACTGGGGGATCTGGATCCACTACAGGCACAGGATCCGGTAATGCAAATGGGGCTTCAGGTTCAGGCTCGACGAGTACTGGCGGGAGCACAAGTGGTGGTTCAGTTTCCACAGGCGGAACAACCAATGGAAATTCCGTTGGTACGGGCGTTGGGCGTCCTGGAACAGGCACTACGAATTCAGGTACCGGAGGCAGTGGCGGGAATACACCAGCACCAACAGCAAATCCGGGAAATAATGGCAACAGCGGCACAGGGTCATCCGGAACGGGAAATAAAACAACTACGAAATCCACCGGTACACCCAAAGTAGGAAATACAAAGCCCGGACAGACGCAAAAAACAGAAGAATCAAAGCCTAATGAAAAAACGGAACCAACACCAGAAAAACCCGAAGAAAAAGCACCTGAAAAGAATGCTGGAGATGGTGGAGGGAAGTCCGGCGGAGGTCTGTAACTAAGTCTATATAAACATACGGCTGTCTCGATTGGGGCAGCCTTTTCTTTTTTCATATTCCTTTATCTGGATTTGACTTTTAAAAGTCGAAACAACTGATTATATTCGCACCCTTAAAGAAAAAAGATAACTAATGGCTTTAATTGGAAAGATTCGTGAAAAGTCCGGCTTGCTGGTAGTGCTGATTGGAATTGCTTTGTTTGCATTCATTTTAGGTGACTGGAGAAAGATCACTCAAGGGTCTGAAGATGAATTTGGTTATGGAACCGTGTATGGCGAAAAGGTGGATTACGCCAAATTTGAAGAGGCAAATGCTCGTTTTCAAGAGCAAGATGCGATGCAGGCGCAGCAACAGCAACGCGAATACACGCAAAAAGACCAGGACGCTTCGAATGAAAAAGCATGGAACTACATGGTGGAAACAACCATTTTTGATCGTGAATTTGAAGCATTGGGAATTGATGTCAGCGAAGCAGAATTTGACGCTTATTTGTATGGAACAGATGGGTTTTCTGTATTGCCGGAGCTTGCACAAGGATTTACAGATTCTTTGACAGGAATGTTCAACGCGAAAATGCTTGAGAAGAGAATTGATGAAATGGAAGCCTCAACAGATGCAAATGTTCAAAAACAGTGGGCTGACAACAAAAAATATTACACAGACCGTCGCAAACAAGAAAAATATTTCGAGTTGGTTGGACAAGGACTATATGTTACTAAACTTGAGGCAGAGGAGGAATATTTTGCGCAAAAAGAGGTGAAGAGTGTTTCTTATGTGGTTCGTCGTTACAGTGAAATTCTTGATGATGATATCAAAGTTTCAGATGACGAATTGAAAGCGTATTATGAGGAACACAAGAACGAAAAGAAATACGAGAACAAATCTGCTTCACGCGAGGTTCGTTATTTTGATGTAGTTATCAATCCTTCCAAATCGGACAGTTCGAAATTCAATAAAATGATGACTGACCTTAAATCCGGATTTGCCGCATCCACAGATGACTCGTTATTCGTGATGAAGAATTCTGATGTGAAGTTCTACTCATCTCAAAAAATAGCAACCGCTGTTCCTGAGGGTAACGAAAAAGCTCAAAAGCTTCAATCTTATCCGAAATATATGGATACGATTTTCAAAACGGCAACTGTTGGTCAGATTGTGGGCCCATATGACAGCAAAGGAACCGTAATCATTTCTAAAGTAATTGGATTCACGCCATCCCGACTGAAAGCAAGACACATTTTGCTGTCCACAAACCAGTCTAAGGATGCCAAGGTAATTGCACAAAAACAGAAAACGGCTGATAGTTTAGTGAAACTTCTGAACAAAGATAATTTTGCGGAATACGTTACAAAGTTTAGTGACGATCCGGGTTCAAAACAAAGTGGTGGTGAATACGATAACTTCCTGGAGGCGGACATGGTACCTGAATTCGGTGCTTTTTGTGCGACCAAACCAGTGGGCACGATTGGTACAGTCAAAACTCAATTTGGTATTCACATTATTGAAGTACTGGAGCGTGATGACAGCAAGTTCCCGGTTTTGGTTTCCATAGCAAAAACATTCAAGGCTAGTCAGGAAACTATTGACAACAAAGAAAGCGAAGTGTACAATCTTCTCTACAAACTCGAAGCTAAACTTTCAAAGGTGACTGACCTCAAGAAGAAAGTCGAATTGTTCGATACAATCGCTCAGCAAGCGGGTTATTTTGTAAGACCTGTGAGCATGCAGGATGAAGGTCCTAAGTTATACGGTTTCAATACCCCTTTTGCCGAGGACAAAATTTTGAAACTTGCTTACGTAGAGGAGGCCCAACCCGGAGATCTTACCACTGCACCAATCAAAGATAAGGACAGATATATTATCGGTATGGTTTCTTCAATTAAAGCAAAAGGAACGCCTAATTTCGAAGACATCGAAGTGACAATGAAACGTGATCTTATCGAGGAAAAGAAAGCGAAACGATTTACAAATCAATTGTTGAAGGACAAAAGCCTCAACGCCATGGCTAAACGAGCGAACGGTGAAGTAATGAAGGCTGAGGTTACATTCGGTAACCCGCAAATAACTGGAGCAGGATACGAACCAGAAGTTGTAGGTTCCTTGTTTTCAGGTTTGAAAAATGGTCAACGAACACTTCCTTTAAAAGGTAAAATGGGCGTTTATGTCATCCGCATCGATAAAACAACCAAGGCGCCCACTGCAGCAAACTACAATGTAGAACGCGACCAATTATTAGCAGGAATCAAGGGAAGCTTGCAGGGACAAGCATTAAATGGGCTAAAGAAAAAAGCCGAGGTTATCGATAACCGAAGATTGCTAAAAGCAGGAATTCGCAGATAAAAAATCAGTGCATAAGTTACAAGGGGAGAACAAAAGTTCTCCCCTTTTTCGTTCATGGAACTAATTGATATTTATTCCCGCCGCATGTGCGCAAAAGGCCTTTTAACTCCAATTGTAACAAGGTAGACTGAAGTATTGAAATGGGAGTGTTTGTGCCCATAGCAATTTCATCTACATGGAGCAATCCTTTGCCTCGAAGATAATTATGAATCAGCTTCTCGCCGGGTGTTAGGTCAATAACTAGTTGTGTTTGTTTTTCGGTAATCTTTTCCCAGCCCATCTTTTGAAGAAGATCTTTGCCACAAGTGATGAGATGGGCCCGGTCTGTTGCAATGAGATAGTTGCATCCTTCCGAGTTTCTGACACCAACATTGCCTGGAAATGCAAAAACATCTTTGTTATAGTCATTGGCCAACTCTGCTGTGATCAGGGAGCCTCCTTTAAGTTGACTCTCAATAACAATAGTGGCATCCGCCATTCCAGCAACAATCCGGTTTCTCATTGGAAAATTTTCCCTGTCAGGATTCGTTCCCGGTATGAACTCCGTCAAAAGCCCACCATTTGCAAGCATTAGTTCAGCCGTTTTTCTATGCACTTGCGGATACAGCCTGTCGAGCCCATGGCCTAAAACGCCAACCGTGGACACACCCCTTTCAACACAAGCCCTATGGGCGCAAATATCAATTCCATAAGCCATACCGCTGATCACTTGTACATCGGCATGTTTTACGGTTTCTATTAATTCTTCACAAAGAGTCTTCCCATATATAGATGCGGCTCTTGTTCCCACGACTGCAATGGTTCTTCTCGGGTTAACATCAATGTTACCCGAACTATATAAAATAATTGGGGCATCGTCAGCCTGTTTTAGACGCCTTGGGTAATCCGCATCCTGAAAATAATGAACCTTCCACCCGTTCTTTTCAGCGGTTTCAAGTTGTTGGTCCGCAAGTGTTAGTGCCTCGTTACGTTTTAGATCGGCCAACACACTTTTGCGTATGCCAGTGAGGTGATGCAATGCTTGTATCTTTTCATAGAACACGGCCTCCACACTGCCTGTTTTCGAAACAAGTTTAAGTGCTTTTCGGGGACCTATTCCATGTAGAAAAGACAAAGCAACTTTATGTCTTAATTCTGTGGACATGAGGGTAGGTGTTAGGCTTATTATATTGAATATACGAATTTTTCTGAAGGGCGAGAGTCACAGTCAGCTACAAAAAATTATATTTGTTTACTATCCATCTATGAAATACCTATTGCTTATAGCGCTATTAGGCGCCTTTAGTCCACTTCTCTTTTGTCAGATTGAGGGAACAATTAAAGACAGTGAAACCGCCACTCCTGTTTCCGGCGCAAGTATCACAACGAGCGAACAATTTACAACAACCTCAACCGGCTCGGGGGAATTTTCATTAGCCGTTAACAGATTTCCTGTCACCATCATTACATCTGCTAAAGGTTACCCAAATGATACTACCATCGTATTTTCTCCAACACATCAGTTAATCATTGCGCTCGGTGCTGTAACTAAAACAATGGAAGCCGTCGTTATTACTGCAGGGCGAAGAGCTCAAAAGGTTGAAGAGGTAACTATTTCAATGGAAGTTCTCAAACCGGCACTAATCAATAATAAGGGAATCACCAGTCTCGATCAAGCCGTCAATCAAAGTCCAGGGGTTTTTGCTATGGATGGACAGGTGGGTATTAGGGGCGGGGGGGGGATATGCCTATGGCGCCGGCAGTCGTGTATTGTTATTATATAACGGTATCCCCATGATGTCTCCCGATGTCGGCGATGTAAAATGGAATAGCGTCCCTATGGAAAATGCTTCCCAAATTGAAATTATCAAGGGGGCCTCATCCGTGCTCTATGGCAGTGGCGCACTGAACGGAATCATTTCAATGGTTGAAAAAGAACCCTCTGCTTCAGGAGAAACAAAAGTGAAGGCCTTGTCGGGATTTTATGGGGATCCGAAACGCGCCTCACTAAAATGGTGGTCAAGAAATCCCACACTCCATACATTCGATGTGTTTCACGGGAAAAGTTTTAAAAAGGCTGGCTTTACCCTTTCGGCGAATGGCTTTTACAATGAGGGGTACCGCAAAGGGGCTTTGGAGCACCGGGGAAGAATTAGTGGCTCTTTCTATGTAAAACCTTTGGAAGCTAAAAATTTAAAGATGGGATTGTCTTATAGTGGACAATATCAGTATACAGGTAATTTCATTTTATGGGAAAGTGACTCTCTAGGCTATATTCCTCAAGGAAATGGGTCAACATTAACATTTCAGAGATCCATTAGATGTAATGTCGATCCGTATTTAAAATATACCGATTCAAAAGGCAATAAACACGAATTTAAAACGCGGTATTATTTGGTTTCAACGGGGGATCTCACCAATGTTTTTGCTTCAGCCAAGGCGTCATTGTATTATGCTAATTATCAATTTCAGCGACAATGGCCGGGTAAGACTATTCTTACTGCAGGCGCCATGGCGTCAAGCAACCAAGTAACGGGACCTGTTTTCGGGGCCCATGTCTCCCTTAATTCAGCGGCATATATTCGAGTTGAAAAGAAATGGCAGCGCGCTGACTTTACTATAGGTACCCGAACAGAGTACTTTGAAATAGACGGAAAGCGCGGGGATTCAGATTTTTATTCTGGAAATGACAAAACTTCATTAAGCAAGATTCCAGTATATCCTATTTTCAGAACCGGATTGCATTATGCCGCAACCAAATCATCTCACTTAAGAGCCTCACTGGGTCAGGGTATAAGATTTCCGAGTGTAGCTGAACGCTTCGCGGCAACTTCCAATGGCGGTGTGGTAATCTTTCCTAATCCTTCCTTGAGACCCGAAGTGGGTTGGGCGGCAGAGATCGGATTTAAACAAATCCTGAAAATTGGTGACTGGAAGGCAATGTTTGATGTTGCCGGTTTTATCAATCAATACAGCAATATGATTGAGTACACGTTTGGTGTTTACAACCCAGATACCGTAATCTTAACCCCAGATAACTTATCAAGTTGGGTGGGGTTTCAGGCCCAAAATGCTGAAAAAGCGCGCATCACGGGTGTCGAATTATCCTTCAATAGTTCGGGAAAGTTGGGAGAAATTGAAATAGTTTCATTAATCGGCTATACATACATGAACCCCTTAAGTTTGAATGAGAACCCCATGTACATCAATCAGTTCTCTGATCCCAGCTCTTCTATGCTGAAGTATCGTTTCAAACATATGGCCAAGGCAGATGTGGAAGCAACCTATAAAAATTTCAGCTTCGGTGTTTCCTGCAGATACAACAGCTTTATGACCAATATTGATAAAGTTTTCCTTGTTGATCTTGATCCCACAACGAATAGCTTATATATTTTACCTGGCCTTAACCAATACCGAATAACTCATGCAAAAGGCAGCCTTGTTTACGACACTCGTTTGGCCTATCGTTTTTATAAAAAATGGAGAGCCGGACTGATCATAAACAATATATTAAATGCAGAATACACCAGCAGGCCTGCCGACATACAACCTCCTCGAACGTTTATGTTTCAACTTCAGTTAGAACTCTAATTTGGTAAAACTTATTTTTCATCATTGAATTTTTCTATATTAGCAATATACCCGGCTACTTAACTAAATAATACTTATGAAATTTCTATTGCTTGCATTGCTCGTCCTTCCGTTGACCGTCTTCAGCCAAATTATCGGAAAGGTAGTAGAAAGTGACTCGAAAGAACCTGTTGTTGGTGCAAAAATCCAATGTTCTAATGGCGAAAGAGTAATGACTGATGTCGATGGCGTTTTTTTAATAAAAGCAACAACCTTCCCTGTTACGCTGATCACAGTAATGAATTCTTTTCTGAACGATACCACAGAAGTAAAAGTTGCAGGGGAGGTGATCATCTTGCTGGAAGTTCCGGTAAAAACGATATCTGCAGTAGTTGTATCTGCCGGACGCAGACAGCAGCGTGTAGAGGATGTGCCTGTCTCTATGGAGATCATCAGGCCTGCTTTAATTGACAATAAAGGGATTACCGATCTGGAACAAGCGGTAGATCAAAGCCCGGGCGTTTACACCATGGACGGGCAGGTGAGTATACGAGGAGGTTCCGGTTTTGCTTACGGCACGGGTAGTCGAGTCTTATTACTTTGGAATGGTATGCCCTTGCTTTCAGGGTATGCAGGAGACACTCAATGGAATGCTATTCCGATGGAACAGGCCTCTCAAATTGAGATCATGAAGGGCGCGTCTTCAGTGCTTTACGGAAGCGGGGCCTTGAACGGTGTTATCGCACTAACAGAAAAAGAACCTGGGCTGACGCCGGAGACCAAAGTAAAAATACAAACAGGGGTGTATGGTGACCCGAAAAGAGAAAGCCTTCGTTGGTGGTCTACGAACCCGATGAATCAACAAGTTGAGGTCTATCGTGGTCAGATGTTCAAACAGGCAGGGTATACCCTTTCGACTACTTTATTCAGAAACGACGGATACCGTCAGGGTGAAACCGAAGCTCGCGGAAGAGTGAGCGGTACTGTTTATTTTAGATTCAACAACGCAAGCCGTTTAAAAGCTGGCATCGGCTACAATTATCAAATGCAAAAGGCAGGGAATTTTCTTATCTGGCAAAGTGATACATTAGGCTATACTCCGAGTGGTGGGGCAGACACAAGCAATGCAGCCTCTACCTTAACCTATAACCTTGGCCAACGCTTATTCATTGATCCATATCTGAAATTCACGGATAAAAAGAACAATAAACACGCCTTAAAGACTCGGATCTATTTTGCAAATAATGAGAATCTCACCAATTCAAGTCAAAGTAACGGTGCCACCATCTACTTTACTGAATATCAATTCCAGCGAAAATTTTCCGGAGGAACCACCATTACGTCGGGGCTCTCAAATATTTATAATTCTGTGTCTTCCAGCCTGTTCGGAGACCATCGATCCAATAATGCGTCCGTTTACAGTCAGTTTGAGAAGAAGATCAACAAGCTTGACATTACCGGGGGCGCACGCATTGAGCATTTTATAATGGACGGGAAATTGGGTGATTCCGATTTTTATTTCGGAAATGACACCTCAGGTTTAGCGAAATTACCCGTATATCCTATTCTTCGTATCGGAGCACATTATGAATTATTCAAGTACACCCACTTGAGAGCCTCTTTCGGCCAAGGGATCCGTTATCCATCCGTTGCCGAACGCTACACACAAACAAACGTCGGTTCACTCAACATCTTTCCGAATCCCAATTTAAGACCGGAAGTTGGTTGGGCCGCAGAGATCGGAGTAAAACAAGGTGTGAAGATCGGTGACTGGAAAGGAATGCTTGATATTGCTGCATTCATTAATGAATACAATAACATGATGGAATTTACCTTTGGGGTATATAAGCCGGATTCCGTTACGCTTACCCCGGGTAATTTGAAGAACTATCTGGGTTTCCAGGCACAAAATGCTGAAAAAGCCAGGATATCCGGCATCGAATTCTCATTTAATAGCACTGGAAGCATAGGTGATCTGCAGATCGTTTCACTTTTAGGTTATACCTACATGAATCCGATCAGTCTTAACACCAACCCAAACTATTTGTCTTTTATGTCTGATACCAATGGTCGTATTTTGAAATACCGTTTCAAGCACCTGGCTAAAGCTGATGTGGAACTCACCTACAAAAAGTTAAGCTTAGGATTCTCATGTCGCTACAACAGTAACATGACGAATATAGACCGCGTTTTCCAGGAGGACCTCGACCCAACATCAGCTGAAATCTACATACTCCCCGGTTTAAAGGATTACCGTGAAAAGTACAATAAAGGTGCCTTGGTGTTTGATGCCCGCATTGCGCTTCCTGCTTCAGAAAATTACCGCGTTAGTTTTATTGTGAACAACCTTTTAAATAACGAATACACAACCAGACCCGGAGATATTCAGCCACCAAGATCGTTCCTGATGCAAATCCAAATGAAGTTCTGATGAAGGTTCTGGCTATAATTCCTGCACGATATGGTTCGAGTCGTTTTCCTGGAAAGCCGCTTATCGATCTGAAAGGAAAAACCATGATCCGCAGAGTATATGAGGGCGTTAAGCGTTCAGAATTAATCAGTGAGGTGATTGTTGCAACCGATGATGAACGTATCCGCAGTGAAGTTGAGCGTTTTGGAGGGAAAAGTTTAATGACATCCCCCGATCATCCGTCGGGTACGGATCGATGTGCGGAAGTTGCTATGCTTGTGCAGGATGCTGATGTGGTTATCAATGTGCAGGGAGACGAGCCTCTCGTAGATTACCGTCAATTGGAACAGCTCATTGCGGCATTCCGCGACCCGTCCACGGCTATCGCAACGCTGGCAAGTAGAAACATTAACATAGAAGATCTCAATAATCCGAACAGAATAAAACTAGTCATCGATGCAAACGGTAAGGCCATGTATTTCAGCAGAAGTTGCATACCAAATCAACACCACTTTAAGGGTAATGCAATGGAGCACTTTCCATACCTGAGGCATATTGGACTTTACGCCTACCGTAGAGAAACCTTACTTGAGCTGACCCGACTCAAGCCAACACTTCTCGAACAAACTGAATCATTGGAACAGTTGCGCTGGATGTATTATGGATATTCGATTACCGTGGTGGAAACGTCCATAGAAACTCCCAACATTGACGTCCCTGAAGATGTGGAACGGGTTCTGTCTGAATTGGTCTAGCTGCAATTTCAAAATGTCCTTGCAGCTAAAACTGATTTTACGTACTTTCGTCCTATGATTAACCCCGAAAATCTTATCGGCGAACTATTATTGCGTCACAATTGTGTGATTGTTCCTGGTTTTGGTGGGTTTGTCGCACAACGAGCAGCTGCTGTCGTTGACAAGGATAAGGGAGTCATGTTGCCTCCGAAAAAAGTCTTGCTGTTTAATCGGCAATTGATGAGTAATGATGGTCTTTTAGCTACAGAACTTGTTGCTCGAACGAATTGTTCTTATGAATCCGCCATAAACACCCTTCAAACGATGGTGCATCATTGGAATTCAGAACTTTCCAGAGGCGCTCGGGTATCTGTCGATAAGGTGGGATTTCTTTTTTACGATCGGGAGAAAAATCTTTGCTTTGAACAAGATCGATTTTTTAATCTCCTTTTAGAGTCCTTTGGTCTGGGCAAAGTCAATTTCACA
>Ga0172367_10003871_pt1 | contig 19036 bp, 11 predicted proteins | sample Lak10m_FD_114542 | JGI IMG/M metagenome (GOLD analysis project Ga0172367, IMG submission 114542) | Freshwater microbial communities from Kabuno Bay, South-Kivu, Congo - kab_022012_10m | ecosystem: Environmental > Aquatic > Freshwater > Lake | place: Democratic Republic of the Congo: South-Kivu...
CCTAAGAAACCTCAGACTCCTCCTAAGAAACCTCAGACTCCTCCTAAGAAACCTCAGACTCCTCCTAAGAAACCTCAGACTCCTCCTAAGAAACCTCAGACTCCTCCTAAGAAATCTCAACCACTTCCGGCGAGATTAAAGTCAACTAGTGAAGTGATGTCAAGGAAGACTTTTATGGCTAATCTATATGCATATTACGAATTAGAGTATAAACATCCAACTCATCCAAAGTATCTGTATCTGATTGGAGAGGCTCATAATATGTCAGAATGTGATAAGAAATTCTCTAATGTTATTGAACCTGAGAACATAATTCAGACGATTCAGCACACCTCTGATAATGTAGTTGATATCTTTGTAGAAGCTCACTTTCCATCTAAGAAAGCGGGTTATAACATATATCATTCTAGAAAACTGTCTCGTTCTAGGATGGGCGACTATATTATTAGTCATACTGGATGTATACAATATGAGAAAATAAACTGTGATTTATACAACGCTAGGTTTCACTATATTGACAGCAGAGAGTACACCTTTTTTATTGGCAGGAGTCGATACTGTATGAATGACATAAACAGTATCTTCTGTAACTATGCTATCTTTTCACGTCCAAAAGTTTTTGATGATATCAAGCAGTATTTCCTCGACATTATTGATGGGAAAAACATGGAAGAGAACCCACTACATCAGATTGAGTCAGCTCATATTGTCCCATCTACATTAAAGTTACCTCATGTGAACCATCAGATGGCCTCCTATCTAGATAGTGAATATAAAAGGCATAGAGAAACAGACAAACTGTATTTAAGTTACGGTGTTATCTACATCTATTTATCAGATTACAGGTATCTCTTGTCTAAGATACAGAAGCAGTTTAGAAACTGTGAGCAAGAGTTTGTTGCTCATGTTAGAGTAGGTCTCGAAAAATTTATCGAGTTATACAGAGCAGATGTTGAAAATAAGATCAACCTCTATCTCCAGCAGTTTGAACAGTTCTTCAAAAAAGCAAATCCAAAAAATCGTAGCACTTGGATTCCAATTGAAGATACAACAAATAACACTCCATTTACATACTTGTACATTTTGATCCAAGACCTATACGCGATTGGGAGAGCTTTCCGAACTAAATGGGATAAGCCGCATGAACCTTCTAAGAATCAAGTAATGTATACTGGTGGAGCTCACTCATATTCTACTTTCTGCTTGCTCAAGTATGTTCCAGAGATAAGATTAAAGGCAGGTTATTCAAAACAATCCGAATTCGTAGGTAACTGTATTACTGTTCAACGTTACTAAATAGTGATCTATATGTATAGATCAAGTCTTTATTTGACCCTTCGTCCAAGCTCTCCTACATAGGAGTTGACGTACTGAAAGAGACCGTCGATTTCCTTCTGTCCGAGAGAACCTGAGATACCCATCGTAAAGTCACACTTTCCGATGGCGATATTGGACTTTTCGAGTTTGATCATTTTGAGGTTATTCATCCATTCTTCGATAGTAAAGCTCATGTAGAGCTTGTAGACGTAGATATTCTTCTTCTGTCCGATACGGTAAATTCGATCGATAGCTTGCTGTTCTACGAAAGGATTCCACCAAGGATCCATCAGAACTACGTGGTTTGCTTGAGTCAAGTTGAGGCCCATTCCACCAGCTTTGAGTGAGATCAAAAACATGTTACAGTCAGGACTAGTCTTGAAGAGTTCTTGTTGTCGTTCTCGTTCTGACATACCCATGGAACCGTCGAGACGAGCGTACTTGATACCGAGTTCTTTAGCTCGTGAACCGATCACATCCAGCATACTCGTCCACTGTGAGAAGACTACCATCTTGTCATTAGCGTCGATACGAGACCGGATCTTGAACAGTTCTGTAATCTTAGTACTGTTACTATTTCCAGACTGCAAAGGGTCCATCTGACAGAAGAGACAGGTTGTAGTTTTCTTCGAAATGCAACTATTGCAGATGATATGTTGTTCACAGTTGTTATGATTCTTCATCTCTTCATGGTAGTTGCCACAGTATAGACATGAACCCTCGTTCTTACCGTGGAGAAGATTCATCGAACACAGGTTAGGATGGTTGCATGACTGACGCATACGCAAGACCATGTAGAGAACTTTAGTGTAAGTTTCAATGTTCTTGTCTTGAGTGTTATTCCAGTGCATAAAGTTAGAGTGAGCGTCGCGGAGTGTCGACTCATAAACCTTAAATTCTTCCTTAGACATGATCAGTGGGATATTCTGGACCTGAACTGGAGGAAGTTTTAGAATCGACTTTGTGCGACGGAGTAGATAGTTTGAACGCCACTCTTCTAGCTTGGACTGGTTGCAAAGACGAGCCACTTCAAGCCAGTTTTCCTTACGACCTTCCATAAATGAAGGCTTTGGAATACGAGCGAAATCGAGCTGTGGATAGATATCCTTGATGTCGTTATTGATAGGTGTCCCGCTAATACAGATACCGTGCTTGTATTGTAGTCGTGTTACACACTTGCTAAACTGAGTTGTCTTATTTCGAATACCACTCGACTCATCAATAACAACGCGATACCAAGAGTGACTGTAGAGACAGTCTTTGGTAGTCTTGTCATGAACGAGTGTCTGAGAGGTCGTCAACACAATCCGAGCCAAATCTGGAATCTTGCGATTGTTCTGGTAGTAGACATAAATGTCTTCTTCATTGTAAGTAGTGTGTCGAAGAATCTCTTTGTGCCACTGTTCCAGGATACTCTTCGGAACGATAACCAGTGTCTTCAAACCATCCTTATCTTTGATGATATGGCTGATGATTTGAATGGTCTTTCCGAGACCCATATCGTCAGCAAGGATGAAACCACATCCCATACGATGTCGCATATCCATCCATTTGACACCATCCATCTGATGAGGATAGAGTTGAGTTACCACCTCAGGACTGTTGTCTCCACGCTCAATACGACAAGTTTCAATATCATAACGGAAACCCTTGCGGAGTAGGTCAGAAAAAGAGGTATCCAGTAGAGACATAATGGTTACATATAACCATTGCTTAGTTTTCATTTTTCTCATCGTCAAAAATGTAGAGAGCATTCGGGTCAGCTATATACTCGACGATTTTTTTAGCGTTACAGAAACGCTGATATTGTGGCAGTCGAGACTCTGTAAAGTGCTTTTTCATCGTTGAGAAGTTGTCAACAAAATCGATGACTACCGGTTTGATTGTATCATCCTCAAGTCGTCGACCAACTCGACCAACCATCTGCCTGACATCTGTAACGTCAGAAGCGAAGATAACACAGTTAAAGTCTCCATCAAAACCAACACCTATTTTACTCATAATTGCAATAAGAACTTGCGACTGATGGTCAAAGTCGTCATCAGATTCCATGAATGTATCTGCTCTAATTCCCATATGGATAAGATGTGTATAGATGTCACGAACCTGGTCCCGACGTCCACAGAGAATGAGAGGTTTCATGTCTACATTTCTTTTAGCCAGAAATGCTATCATATGATTTCTCCAAGAACACTCTGCTTGTTGTCTTAAAATGTCAGTCCAGTCGACCTCTCCAGTACGCGTAAGTTTGACCTTCAATTTGAGGCTAGTTGTGACACGAATCAGCTTACATGGCCGAACGATGAAAGCTCGAATATACGACCTCTTATCGATGTAAAGAGGGATTGCAGCGTCAAGACCATCCTTGCGATCTGGTGTCGCTGACAGTGCTATCAGGTACCTAGGAAAGAGAATGTTCTGTAGGTTAGGGATGAAGCCATTTGTGAACAGCATATGGACCTCATCTAGGATGACAGTTCCAATGTGAGCTAGCTCTTCATATGTAAAACGTTTAAGAATGTGAGACGAGATGATGTAACCAGAAGCTTTTGGATCGATATCTCCTTTACTCTCGATAATTTGAATACGAGCGTCAGTAACCATAGCACCGTCTCGAAGAGTCTGTTTCTTGAGGACTTTTCGAGGTGTCACAAACAACCATTTAAGACCAGTCTTTTGTGCAATGTAGATAGACATACAAGTCTTACCGTATGAACATGAAAGCTCGAGAAGACATGTTCCATATGCAGCTAATTTTTGGATAGCCTCATCAACAACAGCTGGCTGGTTTCCACGTAGACTAAAGGTTGGTTTAATACCTGTTGTGTTCGTCTCATAGTCAATCTGCGAGTTTGGAGCTACGTCAGTTCTATAGTCTTTGAAGGGTTCTTCAAGACCGTTAGAACCGAGACGAGCGTGAACCGCATACGGTAAAACCAGACACTCTTGGTCACCGACTTGTAGAGTATAGTTAAGACGTAGTGTGTTAGCGAAACCACGACCTCGATCCTGGACAACAGACACTTTCTGACCGATCGAAAAGAGTTGCTGTTTATTGAGAGTTCTGACTGGTATGTAGTAAGACATTTCTATGTCTTAGTTATTCTTAATCAGTTCACTTCTTAGGTGAATCGAGAACATCAATGATTTTGAGCATTGTATCAAGGTCACTAACCTTCGAAGCCTCCCAAAATAGGCTGTCAAGACCTGAATAGTCTCGTTTCTACATAGCTTGTTCATATCGACTACTAATAGCGCCCAAAATACCAGCTACTGCGAGGCAGTCTTTCATTTTTGGATATATCTTTTTTCCTTAAAATGAGGTGTCTCAAGAGTGCTAAACGTACCAAACCGAAGTTATGGGAGAGTGTTAAGAAGCAGGTGACAGCCGGCAAGAAAGGTGGGCCACCTGGAAAATGGTCTGCAAGAAAAGCTCAATTATCTGTAGCACTATACAAGAAACGTGGAGGAACATATCAAGGGTCTAAGAATCTGTGCAACTCACTCACAAAGTGGTCTCGTGAACAGTGGGACTATATCACACCTGGTAAGAGATCTGGGCGGTACCTGCCTCGCGTGGTTAGAGAAAATCTGACACCGGCTGAGAAGAAACGTGAGGATAAACTCAAAGGTCGAAACTTTGGTAAGAACATCAAATACTCATCTAGTGTTCTCAACAAGATGAGAAAATATCGAATCACAAAAAGTTAGTGGTCTAAAATGGTCAAGTTCACAGTAGCTATCCTCTTAATTTTGGTGGGTATGTCATCGTTCTTGGCTATGTCGATAATTATCTGTCGTATGAAGCTTGGAGAGGCCAGAAAAGACATGTCCCAACAGGACACTGATAACCATCGAAATGCAGCAATCTCGTCTGGTGTCATCGGCGGGGCTATGGTTCTAGCTGGTTTAGTGATACTTTTCGTCTAAGTAGACATATGTACATATGTCTTTTTCTATGTCTTTTTCTTGGGTCTTAGATGACACCATTTCCCCACTTGATGTCATCAAGATCGACGTTAGGCCAGTCTCCTCCATAAGCGTACTCGTAAGTCTCACTTTCATGTTCCTGTTCAATCTCAGCCTGTTCGTTCTTCTCTCGAATCTGATTGATAGTCTCTCGAATCTGATCGATAGTAGCGTCTCCATACTCGTAATCCCAGATCTCTGGAGTGTACTTGAGACTGTTATGAATAGTGTAACAAGTGTCACACATATAAACCCATTCAACAAAGTGAAGCTTGCGAATGGTGTAATTGGACCACCCCAAAGGATCGTACTTTGAATAATCGGTATCTTGACAAATGGACATACATGTTACTGGTACGTACCTAATGTCACTAGGACGAGAACCCACACCATGACTATAAACACGAGCTCCAAACTTCGAGAATTCAAGCTCTGAACATACGTGACACACATCACGAATGTAAACAGACTCTCCAACCTGCAACTCCGAACATACGCGACACATGTTGTCTTCTGAAATGACAGTATAAACTATACTGTCTCTCTGAATTTTCATTGTCGCTTAACTGGTGGCTCCCACCAGTTTATTATTGTTTATAGCCACTTACCCACCATATCTACCTACTCTTGGTCATTTTCATCATAGTTATTCACTCCATGAGGATCAAATCCAGGTCGGTTCCTCCAATGAGGCAGAATCTGAATGTACTTGGTTGAGCCAATGAGAGGAAGCTCCTCTTCAAAGGAGTTGTTGATAAACAACCGAATACGCTCAATCTCAACATAGAAATCGGCCATGATCTTGTTAGCATCTGGTTCAAGTTCTAGGTAGCGAGCTCGAACGTAATGAGTTGGATACTTCTTAACATGATCACGAAGCTTTTCCGCAAGATCTCGGAACCGATCAGTCATGGTATCGCGCAAGACCTCAAGAATCATTCGCGTAGCTACACTCCGCTCATCTGTACGCTCAGCCACAAAAATAGACTGTCGCCACTTGTCTTCTGTGATCCGACCCAGAATGTAGTCAATACGCAGCTTAGACAGCTTGTCTCGATTCTGAAGTGTCGGAATGTATCCGATAGTCTCATTGATGTAATGGTAAGCTGAGAACATCTTCACAGTGCTCTTAACATGACGCTTCAAGTAGTTACGAGCATCCCACGTATCCACATCATGGCCGATTCGATGCTCGTAGATAGTGCGCAGCTGATTAATCAGATTATCTTCGTCAACCAGACCACCACAAGGTACATCAGCAAGATCTCGATCCAAACCACCATTCTGGCGTCGCCATTCCAAGGCATGTGGATTGTGAACATGACCTGTCTCAATCTTGCCGGTACGCCAGCTGAAAGCTACCTTGCACATCGTACACCACATCTGATCACAGTTTCGGACGACTGTAAAGTCACCAAGCACAAACCTCTTGTTATTGCCAGATACACGCCAACCAATGTAATTACCAGTTCCTACTGGTACTACCTTGATCGAGGTAACCATCTGGTCTTTGTTAGGACTACTGTCACGACATTTCTTACGAGGAATTAGGGTCGGAATATCGCCAATCAACCCAGAAATGTTGATCCTATACTGATCAGAGTAACTCTTTGGCTCTAAACCCATGATACTAGAATCAACAACCATCCGGATAGTCTTGTCAACTACTCCATCTGATCGGTAACCATACATACATTTCTGGATACTAGGAGCCAATGCGATAAAATCCTTGACAAGGATCTCAATAGGTTCTGCAGGTCCAAGAGAAGTCAGAAACTCTGATGCTTCAGACTCATCATCATATGTCTTACTAGTATTCTTGAAGTTTTTGGTGTCAAACCAAGTAACCTTCCACTTACTGCCTACATGTCGAAGCTTTCGATCTTCAGAATACTTCACTACTAGTTTATGATGACTACTCACTGTGTAGTTATCAGCTTTGTTCTGTTGAATCTCATACATCTGGTCAGTCCCAGTCCGAACCTCTTCAACTGTACGCTCAGTTCCATCATCACCAAGCAACACATCACCTACTTTGATATCGCTTGCATTAACAACCCGACCATCAAACATACGAATAGGTGTCTTCGGGTCAAAACAGCCGTCGATCTTAAAGATCGGAACTGCACACTTAGGACACGGCTTAGTATCCTGTCGGATCAGCTCCAGGTTTCGAATGGCATCTTCATTGCACACATGCTTACTCTTCTTATTGTCCTTATTGGGAAGGATTTCGCGACACTTGCGACAGATTGTAGTGTCGCAGATGGCGCACTTGAATGTAGACGAGTTGATCATTCCACGACAGTTCGGAGCCGGGCACGGGCAAATGTAGTGCTGAGCTTGTTCCTTCTCCTCCTCAGGAGCTTCTTGATTGTCATGGCGTGCGTACTTGATGTTGTTGATTGCATCCATTACAGCACGCAACTCTTCACGAAGACGATCTCGCTCCTTGATCAGTTCAACAAGTTGACTCTTCTTCTCTTCAGCAAACGCAGATACGCGGCGCTCTCTCTCAGCTGCAATCATTGACTCTGGCAGCAAAGACTTCTCTCGATCGAGAGCTACATCCTTTCGATGCTTGCGGAACTGACCTTCTACATTGCCATCAAACCAGACCTTTCCCATGGTCTGAATGAGGTACTTGTTGGTGAACCCGACTCCGCAATGCATACACTTTGGCTCATTAGTATCAAGTACAAACCGCTGCACGCATGTCTTACAAGTCCGGTTCTCACACTTAGCACAGCTGATGATAGCACTCGGAATGTACTCATCACAACAGATGATACACATCTCCTTCTCATCCTCTTTCTCCTCATTCTTCTCTGGCTTTTTCTCTGGCTTCTTCTCTGACTTCTTCTCTGGCTTCTCCTTCATTGGCTTTCCGAGGATTAGATTGATGATGTCAGCCTTGAGACAACCTACTGGAATCTTGAGCTTCTTCTGGGCACAGATCTCCTTGAGCTCAGGCACCTTAAACTTGCTCAGTTGGGATTCAGTGTACGAGACCATGTGTAAACACGTTACTGATGGATTACCATCAGTGTATATTTTCAGTTGTTTTCAGTTGTAAAATTTAGGCCTTTCCGGCCTTCAAAGACGTCTTCCTCAATACTGAGGAAGAGGCGCTATGTATCGAGGTTTAGGACTTGCTACGCTGGGTTCAACATACCCATTGACACTTGCCAACATACTCATGCCATACATACTTACATGCCATGGTTCTTCAACAGATTGGCACTTTCTTTAGCAATTTGCTGATCACCATTGTACGGTATCATGTAATCGTAAATCATCCCTCCATGGTACACGCTGATGAAAACCTCCCATCGAGGAGGAGAAACATTCTTCGAAAGTAGTCTCTGAAGAAGCGGCGCCGGCAAGACGAGTCGAGGTTGATAGATTGTAATGTCAATCTTGAGGGTTGACGAAAGAGACTGATACTTGATGTTCAAGGAACTCGTCTGGATGGTAGTATTCCAAGGACTCGCAATTCCAGGGAAATACGTGTTCATAGCCTGCACATAAGCCTTAAAGTTAGGAATCGTCATTTCTGTTACTGGTGGAAACAGGCAAGTGATAGATGTACTATCACTACGATATTTCATTTCTATGACCTCCTACGGTCTCGACCTCTTTAGGTCGACTTGGCCTCCAAGACGTCTCCTATGTGGTTGACACTGTCTCAACCTCTTTAGGCCTTCCTGGCCTCCAAGACGTCTCCTATGTGCTTGACCTCTTTATAGGTCTACTTGGCCTCTAAACGTAGTGATCACCAGTTTTTGTCATAGTTGGATTTACCGGTCCTTCCAGTAGTCTGGACCGTAGTCAACGTAGAGCTCTTCTCCAGCGTTGATATCCCTCGCCGAGTACAGGAAGCATCGGTTCTGGCCACAGATCTGCTGTACCTTAAAGTCACAGTTGTAAGGGTGCAGAAGGCCTCCTCGAGACAGGTCACGAGAGTCGTTGATCATAGCTGTAACTGCTCGTGGATAGGCCAGGGCGTCGATATAGAAGCCGTCTCCGAGGTCAAACGAGTAGGTGCTGATACAGAGGTTTGAAGAGTTTCGGCGCTCTCCAGTATACTCTCCGATACAGGTCCCGGCTGGGATATCTTCTCCGGCGAAGAGACCGTCTCCGGCGACCTCAATCCGAGAGGGTTGGACTGATACGTGAACCATAGCGCAGGTATAGTCGTACGAGACTACAGGAGGCTCGTAGAGCCGGTCGTTAGCTTCTCGCCGGAGCTGTCGTCGGACCTTCTTAGACACACGAGCCATCGTTACAGACCCCTCTACTGAGAACCCTAAGAAGCGATGTTTTCACTCGTAAACCACCCTTTAACAGGGAGTTTCCAGAGAGGTCCATAGGAGTAGTCTTGGGCTAGTGGGAGGGCCTGTATGTCATCAGGTTTGACGAGATCCCATTTGACTGGCTGGATGACCCCGATCGAGCTGAGAAGATAGGCTACTAAAGCACTGCAGAAGAAGTGGTCGGTAGAGGTGGTATTGCCAACGTCTAACCCAATCCAGGCCCGGAGGAAGTCGAGAGGGTTCGTATCGTACTTCTTACCTAGAACCTCTTGAAAACGAGAATGGAGATCATTTCCAGCCTCTAGAGAGAGTGTGTTCAGAGGAAGGATCCAGAGCTCTCCATCGTAGGTTAAAGTGTAGAGTTTGAAGTCGGTGAGTTGGACACCTAAAACTGGCTTTCCTTGAACATGTTCAAGTCCAGACTCCATTAGATAAACACCTGTGTCGTCTCGATAGATGACACCACAGTGACTCCATGGACTATGAGTCGCGATTTCGATGAGGTCAGAGAACCAGAAATGTCGACCAGAACAGAGCACAATATCTCCAGTTTTCAGTGTTGATAACGACATGTATTTTGAATATCTCAATATTCAAAATGTTAGAGTTTATCACTAGATGGTTTAACCGGTTGGAACCAACGAGTTCCATATTAGGTTAATCGTCTTCGAGAGATTGGAGACAGTATGATACCTAAGGAACGTCTCGAGAAGGTAGGAGAATGTATGTTAGAGCAGAAAACTATCGATATACAAAGAGGATCAGATCTGAGTGACAAGATATAAACTACGAATTTAAAAATTCGTAGAGAGCTAAAATGACTTCACGTAGGCCTATCGGTACTATGTCCTTCGACGCTGAGTTCGACGAAGTGATCGTACGGAAGGAACTCGTAGTCGCTAGTGTTATTTCCGTTGGCGGAGAGATCGTCATCGGAAATACAGTCATCGGCACAGATATAGAGTCAGATAGCGTGATATCGAGCAGTCTCAGTGTCGGTCAAAACGCAGACATCGGTGGGGACCTGGAAGTAGGTGGTAGTGCGTACTTTTTCGGGTCGACGACTCTCCGGAGCACACTTTCAGTAGTCGGTTCTGTGTTTACAAGCGGTTCTCTATCAGTAGTCGGAAATACCGGTCTAGCTGGTTCTCTATCCGTGTCGAGAATGGCTGTTTTTGGTAGTACGCTGTCAGTGTCTGGAGAGACTACTCTAGGCGCGAATGTGGTCGTCAGAAGCAATCTGACAGTACAAGGATCGATTTCAGATTCGACCTTCAATGGGACCGTTTCAGTGGCTAAACCAGTCACTATCGCTAGCACTCTCAGCGTCGCTGGAGAGACCACTTTTGAGAGCAAAGTCCTAATTAGAGACAATCTCGAAGTTACCGGAATGTTGACTGCTGTCAGTCTAACGTATGTCAGTTCAGTTGACGTGAGTGACCCTATCATCAATCTGGGTACTAATAACGTCAACCCGACACAGGATCTAGGTATTCTACTCGAGAACCCTGGCAGTCTCAGTGTCAATAAGGGTGTCATTTTTGACGTCTCAAATTCACAGTTTGCATTTGTCACTACAAACGACACACCAGATACAATCGGCCCAGTTAACATTCTCAGCTATGATGATGTCAAGATGGGTTCTCAGGTTCTAACCGGTGGTTCTTCAGTGGCTGGTTCAGTAGTTGTGGCTAGCTCACTGTCAGTTGCTAATGTAGCTATCTTCGCTAGCAGTCTCTCTGTCGGTGGAGCCCTAGCTCTAGGCAATCAGGTGACACTCTCAAATGACCTCTCAGTCGGCGGGAAAACTGTTCTTAACAGCACCCTCTCAGTGGCTTCAAATACAACTATCAGCGGGTCTCTAAGTGTCGCTGGAAGAGGTGTCTTTTCGAGCCATCTGTCGGTGTCTGGAGCTGTTCTCTTTGAGAGTGATCTGTCAGTGTCTGGAGACGTTGGCATCTTCGGAGCCCTTTCAGTGATGGATACGGCCACTCTATCAGACACACTGTCAGTAGCTGGAGCTGTCACTGTCAGCAACACACTCTCAGTGCTGGGAAACACTCGTCTCGGTGGTACTCTCTCAGTGTCAGGTTCAACTTATATTTCAAACGTTCTCTCAGTAACTGGTGTAACTTACCTCAACAACAACCTGTCAGTAACTGGAAACACGATCACAGTAGGTAGTCTCTCAACTGGTAACACCACAGTTCTGGCGAGTACACTTTCTGTAGCTGGTGTCACTACTATCAACAATCATCTGGAAGTGAAGAGAAGTGTCACTATCGAGTCTAGTCTCAGTGTCGGCGGAAACGTCGTCATTTCAGGAAACGAAGCAGTTTCTGGCAGTCTCAGTGTCTTAGGTTCTGTTAATGTAGATAGCACTCTGAGAGTACTCCGAAGTGTCACTTTCGACTCTAGCCTTAGCGTCGGTGGAAACGTCACCATTTCAGGAAACGAAGCTCTAAATGGCAGTCTCAGTGTCTTAGGTTCTGTCAATGTAGATAGCACTCTAAGAGTGCTCCGAAGTGTCACCTTTGACTCTAGCCTTAGCGTCGGTGGAAACGTCACTATTTCAGGAAACGAAGCTCTAAATGGCAGTCTCAGTGTCTTAGGTTCTGTTAATGTAGATAGCACTCTGAGAGTGCTCCGAAGTGTCACTTTCGACTCTAGCCTTAGCGTCGGCGGAAACGTCACTGTAGCTGGAAATGAGACCGTTACAGGTAGTCTCTCAGTGTCTGGAACGACTATGTTGAGCAACACACTCTCTGTAGCTTCTAACGTTGGTGTTAGAGGTTCAGTCAACGTTTCGGGTACTCTCAGTGTCTTTGGTGACTTGCAGAAGGACAATATACTGCGGATAGCCTCTGTAGATAGCACTCTCTACGTTCAGGTCGGAAATACGACTGGTCTGCAAGGTACATCTGGAGACCTCTTCATCGGTAACTGGTACAATGATACAAACACTTCAGATCGCAAGGTTATGTTCAAGGCAGATGGTTCTGTCGGTATCGGTATCTCAGAGCCGACAGCTAAACTTCACGTGGTTGGAAACACTCTCGTGAGTGGTGGTAGTGTCTCATTCGGCTCTAGCCTGTCAGTGGGTGAGAGGACAGTTCTGAGAAGTTCTCTCAGCGTTGGTGGTGCTGCACTCTTCGACGGTACCTTAAGCGTAGGCAACAACACTAGTCTAGGAGCTGGTCTCAACGTCGCTAACAGTACTACACTTCAGAGCACTCTTTCAGTAGCCGGAGCCACCTTTTTGAGTACCACACTCTCAGTAGCTGGAAACGCTGGTTTGGCCACTCTAAGAGTGGTCGGATCGACTGTTCTCGATAGCACACTTTCTATCGCTGGAACGGTTCAGGTTGACAACTCGATGACTGTCAAGTCACAGCTCTCAGTTGGTGGTGTGACTGTATTAAGAAGTCAACTCTCAGTTCGTGAGACTGTATATCTTGAGAGCACTCTATCAGTTTCTGGACAGACTAACATCAACAATGATCTAAGAGTGACTAGTTCACTGTCAGTTGGTATCAACGCTCGTATCGGTAGTTCACTGTCAGTTCCGAACCTCTTTACAGACAATATGAACATTGGTGGTGCTACCTTTAACAATCTGTCAGTAGCTGACTACATTCAGCTCAACGGATACCTCAATGTGGTCAACTCGACCACTCTGGGAAGCACTCTCAGTGTCTCAGGAAACACTTCTCTGAGAGCTAATGTGACAGTCAACAGTGTCCTCTCAGTGGCCGGTCAAACCTACCTGAGTAATAGCGTTAACGTGTACGGTGACATGACCATCTCAGGAAACCTGACTACAACCAGTCTCACATATGTGAGCTCAGTTAACGTCTCAGATCCTCTCATGGGTCTAGGAGCTAACAACACTAGTGCAACACAAGATCTTGGTCTCATCCTTGAAAACCCTGCCAATGGTGGTGTTAACAAAGGTTTCATCTACGACACTTCAGATAGCACTTTTGCTCTAGTGACTACATCAAATACAGCTGTTACTACTGGTGGTGTCGCTATCTCACAGTACGACAGTCTAAAGCTAGCTTCAGTTAACGCTACCGGTTCGATCTCAGTCGCCGGTGCTGCTAAAGTGTCTGGTTCAGCAGTTTTCGACACGTCTCTCAGTGTCGGCGGAGACGCTCGAATCCAGAGCAGTCTGAGTCTCGGAAACACTCTCAATGTTGTTAGAAGTGTCACTCTATCTTCAGAGTTGAACGTTGGAGGAGTGACCACTCTAATCTCATCTCTCTCAGTAGGTAGTGACGTAAGAGTCACTGGAAGTACCGTTCTCTCAGGTACTCTCAGCGTCTTCCGAGACACTATCCTGAGCTCGAATTTGAGTGTCGGTAACGACGTTAGAGTCACTGGAAACACTGTCCTGTCAGGGACACTTTCTGTCGATAAGAGTGTTGTCTTGAGCTCGAATTTGAGTGTCGGTAACGACGTTAGAGTCACTGGAAGTACCGTTCTCTCAGGTACTCTTAGCGTCTTCCGAGACACAATTCTAAGCTCGAATTTGAGTGTCGGCAACGACGTTAGAGTCGCAGGAAGCACAGTTCTGTCAGGTACTCTCAACGTTCTCAGAAGTGTTACTCTATCTTCTCAACTTAGCGTTGGCGGAGACACCACAATGTCAGGTACCCTTAACGTTCTTAGAAGTGCTACAGTCAACTCTCAACTTAGCGTTGGTGGAGACACGACAATGTCGGGTCTGGTTACAGTCGTCTCGGCTCTCAGTGTCGGGTCTGGATTTACACTAACTGGAAGTCAGACAGTAACCGGAACTTTGAGTGTCGGTAATGACGTTAGAGTTGCAGGAAGCACAGTTCTGTCAGGTACCCTTAACGTTCTTAGAAGTGCTACAGTCAGCTCTCAACTTAGCGTTGGTGGAGACACGACAATGTCAGGTACACTCAATGTTATCAGAAGTGTCACACTTAACTCACAACTGAGTGTTGGTGGAGACACCACAATGTCAGGTACTCTTAACGTTCTTAGAAGTGTCACGATGTCGTCTCAACTCTCGATTGGTGGAGCTACTACAATGTCAGGTACTCTTAACGTTTTCAGAAGTGTCACGATGTCTTCTCAACTCTCGATTGGTGGAGACACTACAGTGTCAGGTACACTCAATGTTGTCAGAAGTGTCACTTTCAGCTCTCAACTGAGCGTTGGTGGCGCTGTCAATATCAACGGAAATCTGAGCGTTTCAGGAGCTATCCAAGCCTCCAGCTTGACTCTCACTGGAAACACACTCTCAGTCGCGAACACAGTCACTATCTCGAGTACACTCTCAGTAGCTGGAGCCACTAGTGTCAACAACATTCTGACTGTCACTAGAAGTGCCACATTCAGCTCTGAACTCAGCATCGGCAAGAGCATCACAACTAACGCTGGTACAGCCGACCATCTGAGAATACAGAAATCTGGTGGTATGAGATGGGGTGTTGGATTGACCGGAAGTGAGAGTTCTGGAGTCGAGTTAGTGAGTGGAATATACGCTCATCCTAACTTCAGAACAACACTAGGAACAACAACTAGCACAACACTTTCTCTGGATGGATGGACAGTCTCCTCAAACATTCCAGTGTACGGCAATGAGCCTCTATCAGCTATCCTTAACGACTACACTCTAAACAGCTACACACGTACGGATGGTACACTATACGCTGGATTTGAGATGAGAACAGACTTCTCAGTTCCACCTACTTATCCGATCATAACTTTCCAGTTCCCAGGAGCTTTAACAGTTACTAGTGTTGATATTGTGGGCGTTGCTTTAGCTCATGGGGTTGATCGTAACTTCAAGAACATGAACATTCTCGGTTCTAACGACGGTACTACCTACACTCTTATCAAGGCTATTTTAGGTAGCGAGAGCCAAGGTAGTCCAGGTGCAAACTATGATCTTGAGAATTCGACTCCGTATTCATACATTAGGTTCTCAGTGGTTGACAACTGGGGAGACACCTTTACAACCAAGATAGGTGCTGTACGTTTCCGCAACTCGATCGGAGAAGCCGGTGGCTCAGGTTCAGGTTCAGATCTGAGCTTTGCCCGGTACAATGACAGTGGTGCTCTCGTTGAGACAGCTCTCTACATTACACGTGAGTCTGGTACTGTTGTCGTCACTAATGACACTGAAGTTGGTGGTCTTCTCTCAGTCGCTGATGTGGCTGTACTAGGCAGCAACCTGTCGGTAGCCGGTTCGACAAACATCGCCAATAACCTGGTAGTCAGCTCACAGTTGAGTGTACATGGTAACGTTACAGTCACTGGAAATACAGTCATGTCAGGTACTCTTAGTGTCAAGAATGAGGTCTTCTTAGAGTCACAGTTGTCTGTTGCTGGAGCTCTCAATGTTCTCAGAAGTGTCACTCTCAACTCAAGTTTGAGTGTTGGTGGACAGGCTTTAGTCTCAGGTACTCTAACCGTCGTTCAGAGTGCTACTATCTCATCTCAACTCTCTGTTGGTGGTGCTCTCAATGTTCTGCAGAGTGCAACAATATCATCTCAACTTAGTGTTGGCGGAGAGGCTTTAGTCTCAGGTACTCTAACCGTAGTTCAGAGTACTACTGTAAGCTCTCAGCTGAGTGTCGGCGGGAACGTGTTTATGAACAGTAATGAGACGGTAGTTGGTACGGTCTCTGTCGGTGGTCAGACAACACTTGAGAACAATCTCAGTGTTGGTGGCAACACAGTCATGTTAGGTAGTCTGTCAGTTCAAGGAGCAGTCAGAATGTCCGACACTCTGTCAGTGGCTGGTATCACAAACTTGAGCTCTCAACTCAGTGTCTATGATGTTGTTTATCTGGCGAGCAACTTGTCAGTGGCTGGCACTCTCAAAGTAGTCCAGAGCACAACCTTGAACTCTCAGTTGTCAGTTGGTGGAGCTACCACAATCAACAACACTCTGTTAGTGACATCAAATGAGACTGTACTCGGCAACTCAAGTGTCTCTGGAAACAAGACAGTCACCGGGAACACGACGATGCAAGGTACACTCTCAGTTGCGAATGCAGTTATCTTCAGCCATACACTGGGAGTGATTAGAAGTGCTACTTTCAACTCGGAAGTGTCTGTTGGAGCTAACTTGAAGTTGAGTGGTAGTGGCATTGTAGTTGGTGAGATTTCAGTGGCTGGAGCGACCACTCTGAGCAACACTCTAACAGTGGTTAGAAGTGTCACTTTAGACTCAGAACTAAGTGTCGGTGGCAACGTCTACGCGGCGGCTCAGTTGAGTGTAGCTGGTGACACTACTGTGTCTGGTACTCTTAACGTGGTCGCTAGCACCACTCTAAGATCTCAACTGTATGTGAGTGAGAGTGTCTACCTAAACAAGATGTTGAGTGTTTCAGATAAGGTTATCACATCGAACTTGAGTGTGGTCAGTGTAGTCAACTCGACACTGTCAGTTGCCGACGGTTATGCAGATAGTCTCATTGTCAGTAGTCTCTCAGTCGGTTCTATCACTAGCTCTCTAGTGACTGTAATCTCACAGACTCAGTCTCAACTGACTGTAGATGACATCATCACAAACTCAACTATCAGCGTCGCTGGAAACGTCACCTTGAGCAGCAATCTCAGCGTCGGAGCCGACACAACTCTACAGTCTCTCAAGGTCCTCAAGAGTGTCACTCTGAGCTCGGAACTGAGCATTGCCGGTTCAATCACCGTAGAGAACACTCTGAGCGTTTCTGGAGCTACTGTAGTTGACAACACGATGAGTGTTCGTAGAAGTGCCACTTTCAGCTCTCAGATGAGTGTTGGTGGTATCGTCACTCTGAGCAGCTCTCTGAGTGTTGGTAGAGATGTTATCACTAGTAACCTGTCAGTGTCTAACGACGCTGTTATCAGCACTGTGAGAGCCAGCACTCTCAGCGTCGCGGCTGAGTCGAATATCGAAGCACCACTCATTCTCAAAGGTGGTGTCACTAGCTACGGTTCTGCTAGTGTCGACGCTACCAACCGGTCTCAAACGTACCTGGTTCTAGCCGAGAACGGTTCTGAGTCTGACTGGGCCTACCTGAGACAGATTGGAGGTATTGACGCTTATCATCTAGCTCTCGACTTTCACGATAACGGCGGTGACGCTAGGTTCTCAATTCGAGATGTTACCTCAGTGAATACACCAGACACCGTCGCAACTCGTTTCCACATTGCCGGTTCAGGTAACGTCGGTATCGCGACAGCAGCACCTCAGAGAACCCTTCATGTTAACGGGACAACTCTGTTGGATGGGACTACTTATGTTAACGGTGTCATCAGCGCTTCAAGTGCTGTCGGACTGGCTAACACACTCAGTGTCAACGGTGCGGTCACTCTAGCTAACAGTTTGAGTATTAACGGAGCAGCTACTGTAGGGAACACTCTCAGTGTTGGTAGCAACGCTAATGTTAACGGAACTCTATCTGTAGCCGGTTCTGTAGAGGTTCTCGGTAATGAGAACGTACTCGGTACACTGAGTGTCTTTAGCAACATCAACACAACTCAGGACCTCTCAGTTGGAGGTAGTGCATACATTGGAAGTTCACTCACAGTGAACTCTCTTAGTGTGTCTCAACTGTCTTCATATTCAGGTCTTGAAGTTAACACTGTCCACGTCAGCAACACGGCTGTCTTCCAGTCGACACTGTCAGTGGCCGGTGCAGTCAATGTCGACAATACACTTAATGTACTTAGAAGTGTCACTTTCTACTCGGAACTTTCTGTCGGTGGGACTACTCATCTGGGACTCGTTTCAGTGGCTGGAGACGTCTCTATGAGCTCGAGACTGAGCGTCTCTGGAAACGTCACTTTAGCTGGAAATGAGACAGTGGCCGGGACCTTGAGTGTAGCTGGTTCTGCTACTGTGAACAACGTTCTCAACGTGGTCGGAAGTGCAACTATCAGCTCTCAGATGAGTGTCGGTGGCAGCGTCACGGTGACTGAAAATGAGACTGTGGCTGGGACTCTATCAGTGGCTGGCGAGACTACAACTGGTAACCTGGTAACATTTAGAAGTGTCACTATGAGGTCATCTCTCAGTGTCGGTGATAACGTCACCGTTTCAGGTACTCTCAGCGTCGCCAACACGACAACTCTAGCCGAGTTGAGAGTTGTCAGAAGTGGCACTTTCAGCTCTCAGATGAGTGTTGGTGGAGACGTAACAGTAACAGGAAATGAGACGGTAGCTGGGACTCTTTCAGTGGCCGGTGCTGTCACTGTCAACAACACAGTGACAGCTAACAGAGACGTTATCCTGCGTTCAGATCTGTCAGTAGCTAGGAACCTGATTGTTATCGGGTCTGAAGTTGTGAGTGGTAGTCTCAGTGTTAACGGTGCTCTTAACGTTGTCAACAGTGCTACTGTCAGTTCACTGTTGTCAGTTGGTGGAGCTCTTCGAGTCAGTGGCAGTGCTACTGTTAGCTCACAAC
>Ga0172367_10003875_pt1 | contig 19030 bp, 20 predicted proteins | sample Lak10m_FD_114542 | JGI IMG/M metagenome (GOLD analysis project Ga0172367, IMG submission 114542) | Freshwater microbial communities from Kabuno Bay, South-Kivu, Congo - kab_022012_10m | ecosystem: Environmental > Aquatic > Freshwater > Lake | place: Democratic Republic of the Congo: South-Kivu...
AGTGAGTTTTCTACACTCCTTCAAAAGACATCAGGTGAGATTGTTCTTGATGTGAGAACGCCTGGAGAATTTCAGGGTGGACATCTCGCTGAAGCAGTGAATATCGATATCAGCGATCCAGCATTTCAGCAGAATATCGCGCAACTCGATAAGTCCAAAGAATATTTCGTGTATTGTTTGAGTGGTGGACGCAGTGCTTCTGCAGCAGACTTCATGCGCAATATGGGTTTTTCAAAAGTCTATGAAATGGATGGCGGAATGATTGCATGGAGATCGGCAAATCTACCGGAAACGACTGATCAACCCAAGGCCATGAAAACCGGTATGAATCAACAAGAATTTTTGAAAAGCTTGGAAGGCAATACTCCCGTGCTTGTTGATTTCTATGCAGAGTGGTGCAAGCCATGCAAACAAATGCAACCTTTCCTCGAAAAGATGGAAAAAGAAATGGCAGGGAAAGTTATCATCAAAAGAGTTGATGCAGATCAGAATCCTGCGCTTCTTCAATCAATGGGAATCGAAGGTATTCCATATCTCATCTTGCATGATGGAACAAAAGTAGTATGGAATCATATGGGTTTCATTGATGAAACAACTTTGAGAAAAGAAATGTCGAATGCAATGAAATTCTAAACATGTCTTTTCCTACAAACACAAACGCTATCCTTTTGGGATAGCGTTTTTTTTATTCTTCATTATGTTCTTCTGATATCGATTGAGTTCCTGATTCCGAGCTTGCCGGTTTTGCATCCAACAGAATGATCGAATCCGCAATGATTTCCGTGACTGTTCTTTTGGATCCATCCCGACTGTCAAAAGTTCTATACTTCAATTTTCCTTCCACATAAATCCGTGATCCTTTATGCACCATTTTATGTACGATATCTGCAAGATTTCTATACTGTGAATTCCACACGACTATCGTATGCCAATCCGTGCTTTCTTGCAAAGCACCATTTTTATCCTTCCATGATTCTGATGTTGCCAGACGAAATGTCGCAACCGCCGTTCCTCCTGATGTGAATGTATATTCAGGATCCTTTCCCACATGTCCAATCAATTGGACCTTATTCAATGAACGAGACATAGCATAACTCCTACAAATGAAACAATCCCCAATGTGAGTTTATAATGTTAAACCCACTCCTATATTCCAATATGTGATATTCATCGGTGACACGGTTTCAAAAGGCCAATTCATATATTTTCTACGCATCTCTTTCATGCCATAGAGCACCGCACTTTTCAGTACAAAATGCATAACAGGTTGAGATTTAGGTGACATTTCAGTAAAGTTTTCAATCAATCGATCCACAGCATTTCCAGCCAATCCTTCGATGATTTCCGAACCCATCCAATACCAAAAGAGATGTCTGGGCATGACTTGATTCCATGTATAACCACCGGTCAATGACAATGTATTACTCACTCTGAACTCAAGTGATGATGTCATTGAAGAACTCAATCTCATCGTGCCATCAAAGTCCATGATGTTTTGCCAATCTGCCGGACCCTGCAAGCGAGAATATGTTCGTGGATTGATGGAAGTCCACGATGTATTATCTTCAACGGTAAGCATCAATGTGGAACTTCCCCATTGATATCCATAGCCGGTTCCATTGATAAAACCAAGACTCCAAAAATCAAGAGCATCTGTATTGGTCAGAGAAACACCTTGATATACTGAGTCGCTATTTTGTAGATTCTGCGCAGATCCCAAAGTAAGTGATACACCATTTTTATCTTGAATGATCACTTCATCGGATTCTTTATGTTCTTTTTCTTTCTTTACTCCAATCGCAATTCCATAGATATCGGTATTTGATATTTCTCCCGACATACCTTGTCTTGATAGCTGAGCATTTCCATAATAGACATCCAAGAAAGGTTTTTTTATGGATACATCCATAGTATCATTCTTCGCTCTGTTTTTTCTTCTTCCGCCTTGTGCAAATATCAAAGTACTTGAAAACAACAAGGTCAAAGCAATAATCATCGGGGTAGTATATCTCATAATCATCTCCATATTCTTTACCAAAATATCAAAAATGTATTTCTATCACATCACTGAAATTTCCCAATAAAAAACCCCGATCATTTTGGATCGGGGTGATTGTCATCCGGCATATTCAGCGACATCTTTAATTTTTCTGATATCGGGAAGTGAACCTTTGTCCCTTCTATGCATTGCAATCAATGCTGAAGCATAAATCTCTTTCCAGGTCAAACCAAATTTCTGCATGAGTTCTTCGGGTTCACCACTGCCACCAAAAGAATCTTTCACGCCAACGAATTCCATTGGTACAGGATGATTTTTGACAATTGCTTCTGCAACCGTGCCACCCAATCCTGCATGTACCTGATGTTCTTCCGCAGTGACAATTGCGCCACATTCTTTTGCGGCAGCAACTACAGTCTCAAAATCGAATGGCTTGATAGATGGACTATTGATCACTCTTGCCTTGATTCCTTTCTCAGCCAATTTATCTGCCGCAACCAATGATTCCCAAACCATGGAACCACATGCGATCAATGCAATGTCATTTCCTTCGCGCAAAACCTGTGCTTTACCCAATGCAAATGAATGTTCTGGTGAAGTAAACAAAGGAACAGGTGAGCGACCAAAGCGAATATAAGCCGGTCCAACATGTTCGCCGATTGCGATTGTTGCTTTGCGCGCTTCTTCATAATCACAAGGAACTACAAGTGTCATATGAGGAAGTGTACGCAAGAATGCAACTTCTTCAAGCACTTGATGTGTCGCGCCATCGGGTCCAACACTGATACCTGAGTGACCACCACCAATTTTCACATTGGCTTCATTATAACAAACAGAAATACGCAGTTGATCAGCATTTCTCAATGCGCAGAATGCACCATAACTCGCGAAGAATGGAATCTTCCCTGAAAGCGCCAATCCGGCCGCGATTGTTGTCGCATTTTGTTCAGCGATACCGATAGAGAAAAATCTATCCGGAAATTTTTCCTTGAATAGTGATGTCATCACAGAACCTGTAATACCACCACCGAGAACAACAACATTGCTATGTCGCTCTCCAAGTGTCACCAAACCATCTCCAAAACCAAATCGTGTTGGTTTAGATCCATATTGTGTAAAATCTTCCATAATACTCTCTGTTTAATTATTTGTTGAGGTGATTTTCCGGACAATACAATCGGCCGGAATCAAAGATGAAACAATGGTTTGATCATTGAACCAAGATTCATCTCCTGTGGCAATGATTTCAACAGCAACACGATTATTTATAAGACAATAAATCTGCATTGTTGATTCATACGGACTATATCTGCTATAACCAACTCCATTCGGAAGAATGATCTTCTGAATTTCCATACCCGGTTCTTGTGTTTTGGGTAATTCATAGCGATATGCCACAGTAGAAGCCGCTCCGGCATAATCCGCCATGGTCATCGTAATTGTTCCACCCGGATAAATATATTCACCTGTGGTTTTGGAAACCTTTATTCCTTGGATTTCAACCGAACCGGAAGAAGAAGGAAGTTTGTCTACACCACGAAATTTCATTGGCAAACACTCTTTCAATGCGGAAGGAGAAATTCCTTTCGACAATGTTGTATCTATCTTGGGTTGATTCGCAAATTCCAAGTTTTGATATTGCTCAGTATTCTCATTTGCCGGATCTTGTTTATTATCAGAACAAGAAGTCAAAACAATAACAAATATCAAAACTCCAAGACTCAATCTCATTTCAATTCACCAAGTGCTTGTTCTGCTTGTTCCTTATTTGGTGGCATGCCATGCCATTTATAACTGTCTTCCATAAATGAAACACCGCGTCCCATATATGTTTTAGCAATGATTGCTGTAGGTTTTCCTGTTTTGTTCTTTTGATTATTCAAAAAGACATCAAAACCTCTTTGGAGATCATCAAAATCATGACCATCCACAACAACTGTATCAAATCCAAAAGCTTTACATTTTTCATCGATTGGATATACATCCATCACCTCAGGAAGGCGACCATCAATTTGACAATCATTATTGTCAATGATCCAACAGAAATTATCAAGCTTGAAGTGATGTGCAGACATCGCAGCTTCCCAAACAGAACCTTCTTGTAATTCACCATCACCTGTCAAACAATATACTCTGCGATCACTATGATCCAATAATGCATCGCTCATTGCCATGCCAACAGCAATTGAAATACCTTGTCCAAGTGAACCAGATGAAGTTTCAACGCCGGGCAAACCCATATCTCTTCCGGGATGACCTTGTAAACGCGTATTGTGTTTTCTCAATGTTGCTTGTTCTGCTTTTGGATACATACCTGCATTTGCGAGTGCCGCATACATGACAGGGGCCATGTGTCCCGCACTCAACACAAAACGATCGCGCCCTTCCCAATCAGGATTATTTCTATCATAACGCATATTTCCATTGAAATACATCGTTGTGAAAATATCAGAAGATCCAAGGGGTCCACCGCTATGACCGGAGCCGGCAAGTACCAACATCTTGATGATGTCTCTTCGGATTTCTTTGGCAATATTTTCCAATTCTGCAGAACTCTGGCGCTTATTCTCAAAGGTCTGTGTTCCAAACGCTACTTCTAAAGACATATACCTACCTTTTGTATGAGTGTTCAAGAAAATTGTGGTGTATGGGTTGAAAGCCACTCATCAGCTACATGTATGATATTTTCTATCGTGTCAGAAGCAAAAGGTGATTTCAGATTTCCTGATTTCACGATATTCAAAAATGTTTGACTTCCTCCGATTTCACAAATATGGAGATAATCTTTCATCGCTTCTTCTTTGTTCTCGCGTGATTTCACCCAGAATTGTAAGGCACAAATTTGCGCCAATGCATAATCGATATAATAAAATGGAGTTCTATAAATATGTGCTTGGAATTGCCACACTCTTCCTTCTGCTGCTACCGGATTGTCTTCATATGTTCGCCATGGAAGATATTTTTTCTCCATCGCTTTCCATTGTTCTAACCTGTCTTTTGGTAGAGCTTCAGGATTATCATAAACCCAATGTTGGAATTCATCCACCGCGCAAGCATAAGGAAGGAATTGAATAGACTTCACCAAATGTGCATACTTGAATTTCTCTGTATGGTCTCCGAAGAAATTCTTCATCCATGGCCATGTGATATATTCCATACTCATGGAGTGAATCTCGGCGGCTTCATAAGAGGGCCAGCGATATTCAAGTTGTTTATGTTTGCTGCTCAAGAAACTTTGTAATGCATGACCCGCTTCATGTGTCAATACTTCAACATCATGCGTGGTTCCATTGAAGTTTGAGAAAATAAAAGGGAAACCATATTTCGGGAAACTTGAACAATATCCACCAACAGATTTATTGGGTCTTGTGACAAGATCCAATATTTCCTTTTCTCTCATCATAGAAAAGAAAGAATCTGTAACCGGTGACAATTCTTTATACATGATGGATGCTTGATCCACAATCCAGTCTGGCTCACCTTGGGGATTAGGATTACCATCGGCAAATAATAAACCCTCATCATGGAATTTCATTTCGGATAAACCAAGACGAGTTGTTTGGTCTTTCTTGAATTTGTGTACAAGAGGAACAACCACGCGGGAGATATGATCACGAAATCCCGCAATCATTTCCGGATTATATTCAGTTCTCCCCAATTCTTTATATGCCAATTGGGTATAAGTGGAAAAGCCAAGTTTTTTTGCAGCATTTGTTCTCGTCTGCACTAAATCTTGATACAGTGAATCGAGTTCTTCAGCATGTTGACCCAAGAAATCAAAACGACTTTGCTGCGCTCTTTTTCTGGTAGATCTGTCAGTTGACAAAACTTTCGGCTCGAGTGATGAAAGATTATATATTTCACCATCAAATTCAATCTTGGCTGAAGCAAAAATCTCTGCATATCGTTGTGTCAAACGAGATTCCTCAATCAATTCATCTTTGATTTCGGGTTTAAATGTTTCCAAACTCATGCGAAGTTTTTCAACAAATAATGTTCCCCATTCTTGTTCAATTTCAGAAAGAAATGGAGAATTCACGATTTCTTCGATCAGTGAGGTATTCCATTCATGCATGGTCGGACCTTTTGTATCAAAGAAATCTTTTTCTGCTTTTGCCCATTCATCTGCGATATTCTGTGAAAAGCGGATATAAATCAAATTGGATAATGTTGATAGATCAATGCGGATATCATTCCACTCTTCAATCACATCCAATTGTTGTGTTGCTGTGGTAGCAGCAGAGAAAGTTGTTTGTAATTCTTGATACTTCTTTTGTAATGCATCAAGGTTTGGTCTTTCATACGGTATTTCTGATAATTTCATCTTTGATTCTCTTTTCGAAAAATAGCTTTGTGTTTTCTCAAATAGCGTGGCAAATTTACTATAACTTTTGCACTTTTCGCCCCAAGGAGCTTGATTTCATCTAATTTTGTGGATTATGTACGGACTTCTAATGAAAAGATTGATTTTTACAGAAACAAAACCGGATTGTGTGATTTTCCTTCAAGGTTCTACTCCTCATCCCGATATTTTGTCTTTTTTCACAGATTCTCCATATATAGCTACCGATGGGGCTGCAAATGGGTTAATTTCTTTAGGAGTCATCCCAGATATCATTATAGGAGATTTAGATTCTTTTGATCCGGCTCATTTACCTAAAAAAGCCCATTCTTTCATCGTTCATATTCCTGATCAGGAGAAGAGTGATTTTGAGAAAGCCTTGGATTACTGTAAGAAACAAGGATATCAACATATCTTGATATATGGCATACATGGTGGTGACTTTGAACATTCTCTCAATAATGTGAGTGTTTTGTGGAAATATGTAGAAAGATTTCAACAAATTACCATCGTAGATTCCCAGCAAAGAATTGCCATACCGGTCTTCTTTGATATGATGTGCGAAGAATTACACCCAAGTGAGGTTATTTCGCTTATTCCTTTTCCTCTTGCTCATATATCCACCAAAGGTTTGGAATGGAATCTCGAAAATGAAGTATTGGAATTGAGTAAAAGAGAAGGAGCTAGAAATAGAAGTATCGGAAAGAAGGTATCTATTAAACTTTTTGAGGGTAGATTCTTATTCTTTTGTGATGCACGATTTCCGGCTTTTCCGATATTCACAAATTATCCCTCTTTATTCTTCTAGAATAATTTTTTTCTATTAAAGTAGATATATTATAGAGTGTTGATAAGTGGAAAATCATGTGAATAGAAAGTTTTCCGATCATAACTCTTTGAAAATACTGAAAAGAGAAATCCTGTAGTTTTGTGGAAAGAAGTGTGAAGAAAAAACAATGATTCACATCGCTGTGAATATCTTGACATCCCGTTTCTTTTCTATGTTGACAACAAAAAACAGTACAAAGGTTTTCCCACAAAAAAACACTTCATGTTAAGAACTTTGTGGATAGCAATTCAACACTAATCATTTCATTGACTTATGAATATAGCAATCGGTTCAGATCATGCTGGATTTACTCGTAAACAAGAAATACTCGCGTATTTACAAGCCCAAGGACATGAAGTGAAAGATCTTGGAACATATTCCAAAGATTCCGTGGATTATCCTGATATAGCCGTAGAAGTGGCCAAACTTGTGGCTTATAGAGAAGTAGAAAGAGGCATTCTTATTTGTGGTAGCGGTATAGGCGTATCTATTGTAGCAAATAAAACAGAAGGTGTTCGTGCCGCAAATTGTCTCAATGAAGAAATGGCCTCTTTATCCAGACAGCATAATGATGCAAATGTTCTGACTTTGGGTGAGCGATTGGTGGATACCAAAACCGCTTTATCAATGGTGGATGTATTTTTGACCACTCTTTTTGAAGGCGGAAGACATGAACAAAGAGTCAATAAAATTCATGATCTAACAGGTCGTTAAGGTGACACGCTTCCCAAGATCACCTCTCTTTTTGCACCGGTGACACTTGGAATATTCCCCGGTAAACCACCCAAAGACCTCCAACCAAGATAAGCGAAGCAAAGGGCTTCTTTGATATCTGCATCAAAGCCTAATTCTACAGATGTTAAAAATTCTGCATCCGGCAATTCTTTTTGTATTCTTGCCATCAAAGTTGGATTATTAGCACCACCACCGGTGACCAAAATTCTTGATATAGGGTTTCCAAACAGTCTTATATTTTCAGCAATAGACCAAGCTGTGTAATCGGTTATTGTTCTTACTATGTCTTCACCCGGAAACGTATTCACAAAAGACACTTCTAAAATATCCTGTAATAAAGAAGCGTTAAACATCTCTCTTCCGGTGGATTTAGGAGGTTTTTGAGTGATAAATTCCAATTCACACAAATTCTTCCATAACCTCTCCAATATTCTACCCTCTCGGGCAAATACCCCATTTTCATCAAACTGCTTTCCAAAAAACCGCTTCATGGCCAGATCTATCAAGATATTTCCAGGACCCGTATCAAAAGCCATGATTTGTTGTTTTCTATCTTTAGGAACTATAGAAAGATTTGCCATACCTCCTATATTGATAGCTATAGTGTCTTTTTCATCCGAATACAAAAACTCAGAATCAAATATAGGAACAAGGGGTGCTCCTTGACCACCCAAAGCCATATCTCCTGTTCTAAAATCACCGATGGTTTTGATATTGGTTAAAGCCGCCAAAGCGGGTATAGACAATAATTGTAGTGTATGTCCGATATCCTCTCCATCTTTTGGTGGAGAATGCCACACGGTTTGACCGTGCACAGAAAGAAGATCACATTGAAGAGGATTCACCCCTTTTTCTTCAAGAAAACGTTGAAGATAAGAGAAGTGTAATGCGGTAATCTCTGAATTAGCATGAGAGACTTCTTCAATGGAAATGGTATCTTGCAATAGTCGAGAGAGAAGTTCTCTCTCCTCTAATGTATAGGAATACAAAGCTTTTTCAATGATAGAATAATGATGTCTACCATCTTTGATGGAAAACTCCGCAAAACAGATATCGATTCCATCAAGAGAAGTACCGCTCATCATCCCGATAATACGGCGTGGTGATGCTAACCACTGTTGTTGAATGTCATACAGGTTCATGGTCTATGAAAATAGGTTTGATTGGATATGGAAAAATGGGTAAGGAAATTGAACAACAGATTTCCAAAACCGGACATGAAATTACGGCTATTTACTCATCTGAAAGACTCTTTCTTGCAGATTCATCACCGGATTGTGATGTCTTTATAGAGTTTTCCATACCCTCCGCCGTAGAGTCACATATAGAACATGCAATTCAACTGCAAAAACCAATTGTCATTGGAACCACAGGTTGGTATGATTCACTTCCACAGATCAAAACAATGATTGGCGACAATATTGGCTGTGTATATAGTGGAAATTTCTCGCCAGGAATTCATATCATGAAAAAACTTGTCGCTGAATTATCGAAAAATCTATCATCCATAGGTGGTTATGATATTTCAATGATGGAAAAACACCATAGACATAAAAAAGATAGTCCAAGCGGAACAGCTCATTTACTTGGTTCGGCAGTGATTGAACATTTTGCCGGAAAAGAATATATCTCTACTTCACCGGAAGAGATTTTACAAACAACCAAGGCTTTGCATATCTCTTCTATACGTTGTGGTGATATAATCGGTGAACATGAAATTATAGCAGATTCCATTATTGATACCATTTCTATTTCGCATACTGCAAAAAACAGAACGGGTTTTGCTCAAGGCGCTATTCTTGCCGCTGAATGGATTGAACATAAAAAGGGTCTTCATGAATTTTCGGAGTTCTTCTCATGAAAAAAGGAATAGTATTTCTTGCGATATTTCTGTTATTGACAGGAGTGTCTGCTCTACCGGAAGCACCCGATATCATAATTAGACCGGGTGAACCTATAGCATATTTTTCTCCTGATGAGGAGGGTATAGTAATGGATATTACTGTTCTCAATAAAGGAGGCGAGACATTGCTCATTAAAGAGGTAAAATCCTCTTGTTTTTGCGCATCAGCAATTGTGAACAACCCTTCTATTAGACCAATGGGAAAAGGAAAACTCACATTTCAGGTAAGTACATCAAGAATGCAAGAAGATTCTTTGACCAGAGTTGATTTTACCGTCATAAGTAATGCAAAGAATGCAAACTTTCCCATTCCTTTATTGCTTATCAATAAGAAATTCATGAAGGAATCAAAAAAAGATCATTAAAATCCAATATCCAATCCAAGAGTGAGAATATTGAATTTGCTGATATTATAATCAAGACAAATTCCCAAACTTCCAAATGTCTTACTAATCCCCATTGTGAATTTCACAGCATTATCATTAAACACTGCACTTGTGAATTGGGGTCTTTGATCACCCGGATACAAGGGAGGTCTTGGTTCATCAGAATCCAATGGTAATAATCCTAATTGTCTTTGCAATTCCTTTGGAAGATAAAAAGTAAACTTCGTATCTATATTGATTTGTTCATAAGCAAATCCTGTATAGAAATTAAACCCTTCCCACTCCTTCGATGCTTGTACATTCACACCCATGATAGTAGTATTTGCAGACAATTGAGAGTTTGTTGCACCCACAGAGTTTTCTATAGAACTTCCTTGATACACAAATTGCGCCGCTAGATTAAAGGGTGCATTTTCCCAATATTGATTGATACTGTGTTTTATGCCAATTCCCCAAAAGGAGAATTTACCAACAACAGTATCATATTTTATTGAAGGAATGAATCTCAAGAGTAATTCTGTACCCATAAAAGATCCAATCTCAATTTGAGGCACACCGGCTACAACAGTATTGACATTCGCACCTTTTGCAAGTGTCAAATAATTAGGAAGGCCGGTAATTGTTGACATGATGCTTTGTTTTAATTCAGGAGTCAAAGCATTGTACACAGTGCTCAATAATGGATCTCCACCGGATACTTGGTCTGCCAAATACTGTTTTCCAATCACAAATTTTTCATCTCTATTTCCATAGACGGTTGCGGCTGAATCCGGAAAAGAAAACCCACTTGTTGGATCATTCAAACCTTTCCCAAAAAGATATTTCATAATTACAACTACAAGACCTGTTGTGTCATTTATGGTCGTAAGAGAAGGGTTGAGTACATTTAAATTCACCAGATCTTTATCATTGACAATTCTCTGAATAAATTGATCTTGTGTTATGACAGGAGCAAATGGAGTATAAGTTTTTTGATCTTCTCTCACAAAACCCAACATAGATCCTACACCAACTCTGAAATACAAACCTGTATCAGGAATTACTGCAGTGCGAAAGAATCTAGAATTCGCGGTAGCATTGAGTGTTTGTGTGAGTGGTTGCATGAATGGATCGGCATTTGGACCAAGTAATTCCACAGAAACTCTTCTTGTGACTTCGATATTGATGTCATTTTGTTGAGGTTGCGCAATAGCCTGTAGGCTCATGAGGCAGAAGAGAAGGATGATCATGTTCATATGTCTTCGGATCCCGATGCTAATTCAAAACTTAATTCTATTGCTCCATCAAGAGCAGTTCCCTTGGGATCAATCACGGTGAAATTACCTCCTTTTTTAATTCTACTCAGTAATTCTTTTGAGACCATTGTATTGTTCTCGAGCAGACCACCAAGGAATGAAACTGTTTTTGAATCACCTTGGATGTTTTTTGCAACAGCCTCAATATTTTCATAGAGTCGCTCAGCGGCCTCTTTCACGATATTCAAACACACTTTATCACCTTTTTCAGCTTCTTCCAATACCATAGGTGTAAGATGATGATATTCAAATACTTTATCCATGAAAGCGGAAACTATGGATCGAGGATGTTTCAATTGTATTTGTGGATAGCGATCAGAAAGAGATTCCAATAATGATGTGCTCATCCCACGACCATCGATTGCTTTTACACAAGCTGATAATCCCTTTTTTCCGATCCACGCTCCGCTTCCTTCATCGTCGATTTCTATTCCCCATCCACCTGAGCGAATAAGTTCACCTTTTGCATTTTTTCCAAGAGTGATTGTCCCAGTTCCGGCTATCAACATTATTCCGGGATCCGTTCCTATTGCACCTCTCAATGCAATTTCAGCATCACTCGTGGCAATCATGTCATTGAGATTGAATCCTGAGTCTTTGGCTATTACTTTCAGAAGATGTGAAAACCGCTTTCGTTCTTCTTCCAGCCAAATACCGGCAACTCCAACTACAACGGCATCAATTTCTGATTTCTCTATTCCGGCATCTTGTGTCAGATCAGATATTAATTGTACCACTCTTTCACATGCTTCGGTGAATCCAACTACACCCACTCTTGTGGATCCAATCACTCTTTGCACATGTTGATCACCAAAAACCAGGCGTCCTCTTGTTTTGGAACCGCCGCCATCGATACCGATTACAGTATAGTCAGATTTCACTTTAAAGCCGGAATGCATGAAACAATTTGATTCCGACAAAACACATCATCGTTTGAGATCTATCACCAAGAGAGAAATATCCGTTGGTGAAACACCGGGTATTCGCGATGCTTGACCGATTGATTGAGGTTTAATTTTCTTGAGTTTTTCTCTACTTTCAGATGATAATGAGGTTAATCCATCATAATCATATCCAGTAGGAATCACTTTGTGTTCAAGCTCTTTAAACTTTTCAATATCAGCAAGATGTCGAGCGATATATCCTTCATATTTGATGTCTATGTCGGCTTGCCTTAAAATGCTATCAAATGCCGTGCCTTTCCATGAATCTAGGACAGAAGTTTTTTCACGAATCAAAGAAAGTGTGACAGATGGTCTCTTGCACATGGTTGTAATGAGTTCGGATTCTTTAACTGGTGTTTCTTGTACACTTGCATATATGTCATTGACACTATCTTTTGTAATACGTACTTGTTGTAGCGATTCTTCCAGCTCTTTGCGTAAATGAATGGATTTCACGACTTTTCTTTCAGTGCCATCATGAAGACCATAGTGTGCCGTCTTTTCATAGAGTCGTTCAAATGCATTGTCTTGCCGTAATAATAATCGATATTCAGCTAGAGAGGTAAATATGCGATATGGTTCATCGGAGCTTTTATTGACCAGATCATCTATCATCACACCGATATAGGCATCAGATCTCTCTAATATCAATTCGGGTAATCCTTTTACTTTTGCTGCAGCATTGATGCCGGCAATCAATCCTTGTGATGCAGCTTCTTCATACCCCGATGTACCATTGATTTGACCAGCAGTATAAAGTCTGTTAAGTCTTTTACTTTCAAGGGTATACATCAATTGATAAGGGTAGAAAAAGTCATATTCCACAGCATAACCATACTTCTCAATTCGTACGTGTTCCAATCCCGGTATTGTGCGTAATGCTTGTTCTTGGATCTCTTTTGGCAATGAAGTTGAGAAGCCATTTACATAGACTGTATTACCAAATAAAGACTCTGGTTCAAGGATGATTTGATGAGAGTCCCGTTCTTGGAAGCGATAGATTTTGTCTTCAATTGATGGACAATATCGTGGTCCTCTTCCTGTAATTAAACCGGTAAACATTGGGGAATCAATAAAGCCTTGTTCCAATATCTCATGAGTTGCTTTTGAGGTATTTGTACCATAGCAAACCATGGTATTCTTAACATGTTTCGTTTTGTGGGAAAAGGGTTTTGGTATTTCATCACCTGACTCAATACGAACCTTTCTATAGTCTATGCTATCTGCATAAATTCTAGGTGGAGTACCTGTTTTAAGTCTTCCAATCTCAAATCCATGTTCCAATAATGAATCAGAGAGTCCTTGAGCAGCTTTCTCATTAACTCTTCCCCCAATAGTCTTTTCTTTGCCGGTATACATCATCCCATTGAGAAATGTCCCACCACAGAGAATAAGAGCTTTACACCGTATCTCTTGACCATTGTATATTACACCACATACTTCTTTGTTTGAAATAAGGAGTTTTTCTACTGTACCTTGTAATATCTCAAGATTCTTTGTTTGTTTTAATACTTGTCTTGCATATCTAGGATAGAGAAATTTGTCATTTTGTGATCTTGGAGACCAAATGGCGGGTCCCTTGGAAGTGTTCAACATTTTAAACTGTAAACCACTTCTATCCGCAATGAGCGGCATAATTCCGCCAATTGCATCTATTTCCTTTACTAAATGTCCTTTTGCAGAGCCACCTATTGAGGGATTACATGACAAAACACCAATCGTGGCTTCAGACATTGTTATAAGAGCTGTTGAACAATTCATCAAAGCTGATGCTCTCGCTGCTTCAATTCCGGCATGACCACCACCAATTACGATTATATCATATTGTTTCATACATTTCACGTGAAACAGTGATAGGATTAAAGTTTACAATATTCTTCACAGATTTTAGAAATACAGAGGGGTTTCACGTGAAACAATACCGGTAAAAAACACATAAGTATTTGATCTATATGGATTTACATGAAATTTACAAGAGCTTTTACAAAAACCTTCACAAATCCTCTGTATTGCACAAAAATACAGTATCCTGAACACTATTTCGGTTTTTATTACAACACTTGATAGAGAGGCTGTATAAGCGAAAAAGAAGTATGTGAATAATTTGCAATCGAAAACATGCATAATGTCAGAGGCAACTTGTAATTTGTGGATGGGTTTTTTGCAGAAATGAATAGATGGGTGAATTATGGGAATGAAATCTAGATGGTCAAACTGTGTATTATTGACATTAGTGCTTATTTCTTTTGGATTGATTTCTTTTAGTGGTTGCAGAAAGGAGAAGAATGTTATCGACATTTCTGGTGGATGTACATTCTCCGGTACAAAATCAGAAGGTGAGATAGATATAAGTGATCCAGAACCTGTGGTTGAAGAAGTTATCACTTCTATTTTGCAAATTATCGGTATTCCTAAAGGATTCACTGTTCACAAGGGTGATGTTCAAGGAATTATAGCAGTAAAACAAGAAGACAAGCGATACATAATCTATGATGAAGCCTATCTCAATGAAATCCGAAAAGGAAGTAATGCTTATTGGGTAGAACGGGCAATATTAGCACACATGATTGCTCACCATATTTCAAATCACGGTTTAAAAATTGAACCTGGTAGATCTTTGACCGAGCTTGAGGCCGACAAATTTGTTGGTCTGACCTTACAAAAAATGGGTGCTTCGTCGAGTGATGTACTTGAAGCATTAAACATGGTAAGAAATACATTGAAAGAGGATCATTATCCCGAAATAATTTCCAGAATATCTGCCACAGAAAGTGGATGGAATCAGTCTGGTGGATCGACGAATCCTGTAAACACATTTTCAGATAGACCATATGATGGTGGTGGAGTACCGACAACAAGTTCTACTGTGAGTAGAGGAGAAATTGCAGGTTTTTTGACGCGATGGTCAGAGGCACAGAGTTATTATAATTTCAGTGATTATGCGGATTGTTATTCTTTTGGTTTTCAGGGAATGAAAATGAATAAGAAAGGAAGGCGTGTATATTTTGATTATTATGGTTGGTTGAATGATAGACAAGAAATGTATGCTCGTGCTATAAATCTCAGTGTGAGAGCATCTGAAATACGCGTGATTTCAAGAGATGATTGGGGTACGACAATTGAATTTACCCAAGACTATTATAGTGATTCATATCAAGACAGAGGCGAAAAACTCATGAAGTTGCATAAGGATTCAGAGGGAGCAATTCGTATTGTATATGAAGAAATGTTGAGTAGTTATTAAGGAAGAACAATGTCAGACATGTCATTTATCAGAAAAGAATTGAATGCTATGTATGAAGTGAGGAATCGCTTCATGGAATTGGAGCAACTAATACAACAAAGTACAATATATCCAACGGAACATATCCAAGAACTCAACAAAGCGGTGAATGAATTATCAAATACAATTATTCCATTGATTGAAACAAAATTATATGAGGAGTTTGAATTACGGAAGCAATTATTACATGCAGAATTGAATGCAATCAGCGAAACCATCACAAGAGAAATACACAAAAACGAAACTTTGCTGGAAACAATACAGACATTTCTTGATAAAACATTCGATAATGGTGATGAAGATGATTCACGGAACATAGATCCATCCAATCCTCCAAAACCAAGAGTGGATCCACCTTCCAAAGGTTTTTTCTTTGGGGGAATGAAATGAAGTTTTTGATATACACTCTTCTATGTATTGGATTACATTCCATAGTCTTGGCACAAAGCGAATTATATATACATGGAACATATGATGACATAGATTGGGAAACATTGGAATTTATCGGTCCACACGCTTCTGCAATTGAGAAGATATATTACAATTATCCGGAATCAAGAACAGGGAAAATCTTGCTTAGAAAAGAATCTTCATATCGATCAAAAGGGTTGTTTTATTATACGGTAAAGTTTCCAAATATTTCTACGATACACTATATCGTTTTGAATCCATCCAAAAAGATGGTGTCGATGCGGGATGAATCCGGTAAATACTATAAAGAATTCTATATACGTGGATTGGATATTGAAACCAATGAATTACAAGAACATCCACAACAATCACTCATACGACAAGTGCAATCATTCATTCGTGTAAGTAAGCGATATATCTCGAATACAGAATGCAATAAAACTCTGGAACATGGTGGTTCTTTGGATGAAGGGGATGAAATACAGTTTTCCATCTATGAAAAGAATTTGAAATTCATTTTTGGTGATCTGAATGGTGACAATATTTTGGATGCCATAATGAATGCCAATATCACACAATGTGATGGAGGAAATGTATGTTGTTTATGTGTTGAATATGTGGTGGCACTTTCACAATCAAAAGGGAAGCACACTATCGCATACTTTGAATTTCCGGAAACAAGTGTGGTAACGGTTCAAACTCCATTAAGAATTGAAAAAAACGGAAGCATCTTCACAAAGGAATTCTACAAAATCAATGATGATGAATGTAGATGTTGCACAAGTGGTGAACGATACAAGAATTATCGATTTACCGGTTTGGTATTGAGTAAAGAATAAATAATTAATTCACTTTGTAGATAATATGTATTCGGAGTTGTATAATGAATAAAATTATGCTTTCTATTTGTATAGCAATGCTTGGATTTCTTTTAATTGATGTGAATACAATCAATGGAAATTCGGGAACCAAGAAAATGAGGGGTGCATTTCCTCAAACTATTGAAATTGAATATTCAGATCCTCATTGTGATTGCTTATTTGAAGACTATTTATATCTCATGGATGTTGAAACAGGAGAGACGGTATATTTTTTGGATGACAAAAATTATATCAATGTGTACTATACACTTGAATCTGAAGTTCCACAAAGTGAAGAAGATGGATATGGAAGTGCAACATATAGACTTAAAGATGAATATGTTGACAGAGCTTATGGAATAACCTACAAAAAGGATCTATGTCCAGGTTACAAAAAATGTAAAGAAGGAAAAATTTATAAGAATATCATAATTTCTATAAAATAATTTCTCCCAATTTGTAATATTTCGGTTTGTATTTCAATCAGCATATTGGGTCAAAGATTTCTTGAATCGAACGAAAGCATCTTGATATTTTTGATAAGCCATTTGGGATGCATATTTGATACCCAAAATCCACCGTACATTTGATTGATACATTGTGGTTTCCCGATAGGAACGTTTATAGGAGCCGTCTTTGGCGGCGATGGTAAATAATATCTCTGTCTTGTCGCGGAGATTGCGAAGCTCTTTATCAAACAGGTATTCAGATTCAGGTTTCAGTTCAATGTCATATGCTTGGCCATCCCATTGAGGTGAAAACACATAGAATTCAACTAATCCATCAGGTGATGTGAAGCGTGCACTATCAAATCCATCTGCTGAAGTGGAAGACGGCATTGAGGGATGAACAATGAAATCACTTGGGTAATGGATAGTGAACCATGCTCCTACATAAGAACGAATATTCGTATTGGTATATGGAATTGATTCCGGTTTCCTCTGTGGAGCGACTACTCTATTCGTCTGCTTCACGGGTTGATCGCGAACTTCTTTGCAAGATATCAATGCCATGCATAGAAGTGATATTCCCTGAAGTATTAAATGATATGAAATTCTCATTGTATTCTCCCAAATTTCAATAAAGTTGTTATGTGCACCTCATTGCAAAATACAGTAAATGTGAATTTGTGAACTGTAATTTTCTCATTCTAATGGTATAGTATCATCATGGAAATCAAAATCATTCTCTTTATAGTCGCCATGATCTTCATCATCATGATTCTTTATAAAAAAAGCAATCCTGAACAGAAGCAAACAATGACTCGAGAAGTAAGACCGGGTAATGTTCAAAAGAGAGAAATACAACAACATCAACCAAACAGCATTATACCGTCCACAGATCATGAAGCATATACATATGAAGATAGTTCGAATAGAGATACGATTTCCATTCCGCATAGACAACACATGTATCAAACTCCACCATCAACTGGATTTGCAAATGGTCTGTTCAGCTTCTTCAAATTTGTATTATTGATTGCCGCAATATTTGCAGCATTTGGTGGGGGTTTTTACTTTGGAGTAGACTTTGAAAATAATCGATTGGCAAAAGAAACCGAGGAAAGAATCAATAGAATGGAAAGTGAAAAACAAAGGGCATTGAATGAAATGGACTCGAAATACAATACTTCCATTGAACAATACAAAGAACAGGTCAGAAAGACTCAACAACTTCTTCAAGAAATGCAATTCAGATATAATTATGGCTATGATGGCTATGATGGTGGTGATGGTTATTGAGTAGATTCGCAGGAAGTCTTAGATATGATGCGTATGATGGAATTTATTGCTAATTTTTCCCATCAACTCATCTATTTTTTGGTTTTTGCATGAAAAAACTCCTACTACTGCTATTCATCCTCAATTGTATTCCCGCTTTCACCCAAAATGTTCCCAAAAATATCCTCATTGAAGATCATACCGGTGCATGGTGTGGTTGGTGTGTGCTTGGAAATCAAGCTTTGAAAGATTTGCATGCTGAATTCGGCAATCGCGTGATACCAATTGGGGTGCATAATCGCGATGGCATGTCATTACCACT
>Ga0172367_10003876_pt1 | contig 19029 bp, 19 predicted proteins | sample Lak10m_FD_114542 | JGI IMG/M metagenome (GOLD analysis project Ga0172367, IMG submission 114542) | Freshwater microbial communities from Kabuno Bay, South-Kivu, Congo - kab_022012_10m | ecosystem: Environmental > Aquatic > Freshwater > Lake | place: Democratic Republic of the Congo: South-Kivu...
CACTCCCGAAGAATGGGGCGGTGAAACTATCATGGTTGCTGTCAGTGCTATTAGGGGCGAAAACTTGGATACGCTCTTAGATATGATTCTCTTGGTGGCAGAAGTCGCAGAACTATCTGCTAACCCGGATCGCCCCGCTAAAGGAACAGTGATTGAGGCACACCTGGATAAGGCAAAAGGTGCAGTTGCTACCCTGCTAATTCAGAATGGTACTTTGCGTGTAGGCGATATGTTGGTCGCTGGATCGGCATTTGGTAAAGTGCGGGCAATGGTCGATGACAGAGGCAAGAGAGTAGATGTTGCTACTCCTTCTTTTGCTGTAGAGGTGCTTGGTTTAAGTGATGTCCCAGGGGCAGGTGATGAATTTGAAGTTTTCGCCAATGAAAAAGAAGCTAGAGCCCTGGCAGCTGCCCGCGCCGACAAACAACGTCTATCTCGCCTGTTGCAAGGACGTGTTACCCTGACAACTCTCTCGGCTCAAGCACAAGAAGGCGAGTTGAAAGAACTCAACTTGATCCTCAAGGCAGATGTACAAGGTTCTGTGGAAGCCATTGTGGGAGCTCTGCGACAAATTCCTCAAAATGAAGTGCAAATTCGCCTGCTATTGGCTACCGCCGGGGAAATAACTGAGACAGATATTGACCTGGCGGCCGCTAGTGGAGCTGTAATCATCGGATTCAACACCACCTACGCTAGTGGCGCTAGACAGGCTGCCGACGAAGCTGGGGTGGATGTGAGGGAATACAACATCATCTACAAACTCTTGGAAGATATCCAAGGAGCCTTAGAAGGTCTTCTGGAACCAGAGTTGGTGGAAGAACCCCTTGGTCAAACCGAAGTCCGCGCCGTCTTCCCTGTGGGTCGTGGAGCTGTTGCTGGCTGCTATGTGCAATCGGGCAAGCTTGTTCGCAACTGCAAAGTGCGAGTGCGTCGTTCCGGTAAGGTGGTCTATGAGGGTGTGCTTGACTCCCTCAAACGGATGAAAGAGGATGCCCGAGAAGTGAACTCCGGTTATGAATGCGGTATCAACATCGATAAATTCCATGACTGGGTTGAAGGTGACATGATTGAAGCTTTCCAGATGGTAACCAAGCGTCGTACACTAACATTGACGAAGTAGTGCTGGTTACTAATTGTTGGGCTATGAGTAAAAATGATGAGTTTTGAGTTGAAAAGAGTTCATGACTCAAACTTCAAAACTCATCACTCTCCACTGGCTATGCCTGCCATATTAACAGCACTCAGCAATGCCAGTTCCCAACTTGTTTACGGCTATATAAACCCTAGGAAATAATTCTCATAAATACCAATCATCCTTAAGATTGTAATGTGATTGGTATTGATTTTGGAGCTAGGGATATGGCTCCTGAGCAAATCAAGAATTTAAAAGACAAATTTAAAAAACAAATTTTCTGGAATCACCGCCCCTTGACAATAAAAACCCTGGAAAGACAAAAGGTCTACTAGCCCGGCCCTAGGGGGCTTTTGAAACCTACGATTACGTAATTTTTGACCAACTCCTGTGGGTATGGGGATACTTTTAGTGCCTAATGACACAGAATTTGCCAATACAGAACGATTATCTTTAGAAAACATTAAGCAGGATTTAACTATTTTAGGTATGTGGGTTAATCAGAATATGGCCTGGTTATTTTAATACCTGGGAAAGATTAACCTAAGTCCACAAAAACCCTTAAAGTAGACCCTGATAAGTGTTAAGCGAATTATGCAGTTTTCTATGTAGGCAATTTTGTATTTGCTGCAAACGGAAACTGCCATAACTGTTGAAGTTAAAACTGAGGAATGACGAACTATGGCTCAAATTCCATCTGCTAGCCATGGCCAATTTTCTGCTGATCCGGAAACTTGGTATGGACTGAAATGCGCGATCGCGACTAGTTCAGGTTTTCAACGCTGGCGATTAGAACACTATACCCAATTGCAGGGACTTCACCTCGAACAACAGGTACAAAGATATTTACGAGACACTTTAGAAACTTTAGCTTATTAAAAATTCAGCAAATCTTCTCGACCTACTTGCAATAAAAACCAAGGGGCTGCGGTTTTAGCCCATATGGTAGCAACAGTCGAGAATCCCCGGGCTTTTCAGCCGGGGAAAAGTAAACTGTTTTCTGGCGAAACTTAGCTGATTCATTGGTAGTCATCCAACATAGTTAGGTCTGGATTAAATAGCTCAGAACTGCTATATTTGACCGTGTTTAACTAACTATAAGTTCAGCTAACCAAAGACATAAAATGAAATATCGCGATTTTCATATTTCTATGGCTGCGCCACGCAAGCTATCAGCAAAAAATTTTCGCCTTTTGTTTAACATTCACCGAGGATCCAGTATAACCCTGGGAGTGGGACTAACAGCTTTGTTCGTCGCGTCTGGCAGTTTTGGATTACTTTCTAGTCAAGCAAATGCTGGTGCTAGCCAGCAAGAGGTAACCCCTTCGACCTTAATGGCGCAAGTTCCCACATCTACAACAATAATTTACGTTAATCCACAAATCGGTGTAGATACAATTGGTGCCGGTACTACCGAAGCTGCACCCTACAAAACCATTACTTTTGCTCTCAGACAAGCTCCACCAAGCACAATTATTCAACTAGCCCCAGGCAGTTATAACAGCGAATCTGGGGAACAATTTCCTTTGTTACTTAACCCAGGAGTGACCCTACGAGGGAATGAATCTAGTAAAGGTCAAGCAGTATTAATTACTGGGGGCGGTTTTTATACTAGTCGTACCTTTGCTAGACAAAACATTACTATCTTAGCTGCGGAAAATACCAGTGTTCTAGGTTTAACAGTGACTAACCCAAATCAGCGTGGCACTGGGGTTTGGGTAGAATCTAGTAATCCTACAATTAAAAACAATACTTTCAGAAACAGCGTCAGAGAAGGTGTTTTTGTTACAGGGACAAGTAATCCCAAGGTTGAAAATAACTTGTTTGTACAAAACCAGGGTAACGGTATTTCCATAGCTAAAACCGCCCAAGGTGAAATTCGCAATAACTTGTTTCAGGATACAGGTTTTGGTCTAGCGATAGGTGGTACTTCCACACCTCTAGTGGAGTCTAACCAAATCATCCAAAACCAAGATGGTCTGTATATTTCAGAATCTGCAAAACCTGTACTACGTAAAAATGTAATTCAAAACAATAAGCGGGATGGCCTTGTTGCTACTGTCAATGCTGAACCTAACCTTGGTACCAATGAAAATCCTGGTGGCAATCTTATTCGCGGCAACACTAGGTTTGATGTAAATAATGCTACTTCTAAGAATAGGATTCTCGCTATTGGTAACGATATTGATCAAAGCCGCATTTCTGGTCAAGTAAATTTTGTAGCTACGACTGTTGATTTGCCTACTGGTCAAAATACTTTTGCAGATGTGCCAGAAGGTTATTGGGCAAAAGCTTACATTGAAGCCCTAGCTGCTCAAAATATCATTGCAGGCTTTCCTGATAGCAGTTTCAAGCCCAATGACCCTGTAACTCGCGCTCAATTTGCTACCATTGTCACGAAAGCTTTTACACCACCAATTAAACGTGCTGAGATTAATTTTAAAGATGTAGCCAGTAACTTCTGGGCCTACGGCGCAATTCAATCTGCTTACCGCAGTCAATTTCTTGCTGGTTATCCTGATGGTAGATTTCAACCACAGCAGCAAATTCCTAGAGTACAGGCACTAGTTTCTTTGGCTAATGGTCTAGGTTTAACTGCCAATAATCAAAATGTTATTTCTGTTTACAGCGATGCTGCCCAAATTCCTAACTATGCAGTTAGTCCGGTAGCTGCTGCAACTACACAGAAATTAGTAATTAATTATCCCACAGCTACACAACTGAATCCCAACCGTCCGGCAACCAGAGCAGAAATTGCTGCCTTTGTTTACCAGGTACTTGTAAATGCTGGACGTGTGGAAGCAATTCCCTCGCCTTATTTAGTAACAGCTCAGTAAATTTTAGCTTTGAGACCCCTTTAAGCTTCCCCGGTTTTCTAAACCGGGGATTTGCGAAGAATCCATTTAACCAGTTGTTTAACCCGTGGTCAAAGTATCATGATTGACTTTTTAGGTTTCTATGAACGGGTTTGCCGATTTTTATCTTTCTTCCAGAGAAAAATTATCACAGCTAAAATGCCGAGTTGAAGAGCCAAATTAGGCACAGTGCTATTAACATCTTCTCCAGCAAGGACTTGAAAAAAGAAAATAAATGCACCAATCAAAGCAGATGCGCCAAAACCGATATAAATGAATTGTCGTACACCACGATAGGGTGTTGCCATTTCCGCTTTGAGGCGGGCATATTGTTCAGGGTTAAGGCGAGTTTGAGGATTTGGTTTTGCCATGAGTAAATAATGCTATAATATCCTACTGTATACGCCGATGTGGCTCAGTGGTAGAGCAGCTGATTCGTAATCAGCAGGCCACGGGTTCAAATCCCGTCATCGGCTTAAGGGTTACAAATTATAGTCCTATTCCCCCTACAAGTCTTGATGATGTCGTTATCTCCCTGGATACCAATGATATCACCGCCATTGGCTGTGGTTATGCGGTCATTGCCAGCAGCAGTGGTAGTGTTTTGATTTCCATGACCAGCAGTACCTAAATCTGCTTCCATAACAATATCGCCGGAAGAAACTTCCAAAATCCAGTTATCCTCCAAGGTAACATCCTCACCAGCTTGCAAGACAATATTTCCACCCCTAGTCCTGACATTAACACCATTACGGATGATTATGTAATCATCATTTCCAGCAGATTCCCTGGCTATGATATTGATGTCTGCGGTAGCAGTTATATTATCTGTTTGAATAACAGGACTACGAGCTAGGATATTAACGCCACCAGTCGTAGTTACTTCCCCCATGGTTAAAACTCTAACATTTTCCAGGTTTAAAGAGCCACTAAGGTTAATGCTACTTGCCTTCATCTCGCCCCCATTACGAATAAACCTCGGGCATTTTATTTGATGAGAAAAGAGTTTCCTGACTTGCTATGACTTCCTAGTTTCTGGACTTTCAGTTATTTTGTGAGGGCGGCTAGCTATATCTGTACTAAAACACTCAAACCCTATGTTGCTCAACACAGAGAATAGTTAAGTTAAAATTATTCAAGGGTAAAGGTGTTATTAACTGGCTTTTATCCCCTGCCCAAAAGAGGGTTAATTTTTTACCCCCACATCCAAAACTTAACCTCAAGGATTTTTAGGTTATATGCTGTCTGTAGAAAGAGAGTTTACTCTCTTTCTAGACTTTTCCCTCTAGACGTTTTTAATGTGGATTTTATTTAGGTAAAGTTTATTTCGTTTCGGTGGAGCCCCATAAGAGTTGATTATCCATTAAAAACATCTAATTCTTCTGTAGGAGCGTTAGCAATTTGTATTTCTTCTTCCTCTTTTGCCTTGGTTTGAGATTCCGTTGGTGTCCCGCCAGACATACTTTTTAATTGCTCATCGGTAACTTGCAAATTAACCATAGTAGTCGGTGCATTATTCAAAAACTCAACTCCAGTGGCTACCTCCCGATATGGACGATTTAAGAGATAGTTGAGTAAGGCATCACGCTGCTCTTGTGTAATTAAGTATACTTTTTTCTGAATCTGCGGCATAAATTACTGCTCCTTTGTCTGTCAAATAAATCAACTTTGATGAAGATATCAGAGTGTCTCTTAATGTTCCGGAAAAAATAGGTATACCCCTAGCAAATAAATTTACCAGAGTTTGCCAATACAATGTATGGTAGTCAGTAATGAAAATAAAGCGTAAATTTATACCTTATACACTCATTGAAAATTTAGGTCTAAAACCCCGTTACCCTGGGACCGCTGTGTTGATACTTAGCCACAACAGCAGCAAGTTGCCATTATTTTATTGGGAAACCTTAAACGGAAGTAATTTTATGGACAAATGTCCTCAAGCTACTTTTCCCTGTGTTACCCGGAATAGGTAAATTGCAACACCCTCTATCCTTAAGCTAAAAGCCCCGGGCAATACTTTTATGGCTATATTTAGCCCAGGATTAACATCTGGTTCATCACACTCAATAATAATTGTTCCTGTGGATGGTATTTGGTAGCCCTTTAATTAACCATTGCCTTCCACCACCAATGTGCTGTCTTTTAAGTTACTCCTGCTTTTTTAGCGTAATCTGATCATGTCACATACGCTATTTACGATTAATGAGTATATCTGGGTATTCATTTAATAAATATTTACAACACCAGACTAAGGTCTGATAGGTTGCGTTTCATCCCATCTCTAGACAGTAGGGTTTCTAACGCTTCCACAAGAGTACTGATAGTTTAAGTTTAGTTTGGCGATCGCTTGAGGTTCAATGCCTCGCCGGCTGATATGCCTTCATCTTGAGTACCGAAGTAACTTAAAGCAGCAGCAGCTTCACCGCGAGAAACTGGTTTTTTGGGCTGGAACAAGGTTGTATAACCAAACACCCGACGAATATTTGATTGTTGCCCATTTTGAAAATCTGCCAGGACTGCCCGTAATGCCTTGGGGTCAATTTTTGCCGTATCTTGAAAACCCCAGGTTTGGTTGACTGCTTCTAAATTGGCAGTAGGTAAGGGTTGGCGAGTATCTAGGGGTATTTTCCATAGAATCAACTGTTCTCGTGTTAGTGGTGCATCAGGACGAAATAAAACTGCAGTAGAGTCCCCAGATAAAGGACTGGGAATTAACCCAGTTTCAGCCAAACCTTGAATGACTGGAAAATCAATATCGGTTTTTGGCACGTCACTAAAAGTTGCTGGAGTGCTTTGTGGCGCCAAGCGAATTTGTTTAGCCGGATTATTAACATACATGGCATTGTTAGCCGCAACTAGCCAACGGGCATATTCACGGCGAGTAATGTTTTTAGTAAGTTCAAATAAGTTAGTTATGCTGTCGTTAGAGCTATTTTTAACTTCCTGAGACTTTAAAGATAAAACACCCAAAGCTGCTAAGTCCTGGATAGGTTCTAGCAGTTCTGGTGGTGCTGCGTTGACATCGTTGAACTTCTGAGATTTTTGTGTAGTTGTTATTTGGCTACCGGATGTGTTATCCGACTGTTTTGGCAAATCATCAGGTAGCTCTGAACCAAAAACATTTGAATTCTTGGATTGAGAACTTGGAGTTTCCCTGGGTTCTGCTGCTGCCCCTGTACTAGATACGTACTCAATAAATAATGCAGTAGCTGTTTGTGGTTGATCTGGTTTGGGGTTAGTAATTGATTGTGGCTGAATAGACACCTTTACCTCCAAGTCATCGCGACGGACTTCAAAGGTATCTGGCAAATCATCTGTAGGCTCTTGTAATATCTGCCAATCACTTTTCTGAAACTGGTCACTATAAAAGCTAGTAATAAAATTGCTGGGGTCAGAACTTAACCAGCGAGTGACTACCCTATTTTCGGAGCTACTAGCAGGAATTACTGACTCTAATTTAGCATTGGGATACAAAGGGATATCCGAGGGAAAATCAGATGGTAATTGAACTGTCGGTTCTTTTTGCCTTGGTTGCCCTTCATTGCTCTGAGATTCACCAAAGATTGCTGGGTTATTTTTTAGCCTGGGATCTGCCGCCAAAGACTGTTCTAGGGTTTTGGCAGTGGGACTGCCACCACAAGCTGTTACGGAAGTCAATAAAATAGCCAAACTCAGCAAGACAGCTGGACGTTTACGGAAAAGCACAGGAAATTACAAATCACGTTTCAATTCCTACCCTAACGCAGACTGTCACAACTAAACTAAATTCAAAAAATAAAACCTTAATTTATGCACGGGAGATGTTAAAGTTAAAACTATTCTAAAGCGTTTAATTAACTTCGAAACCAAAAAGCGTCCTATTATTGGCAAACGGGCAAGTCCTTTGAGCCGAGCTTGAAACCTGAGAACCTTCTCTCAATGTTGAAATGGGAGCGATCGCACTACATAGGTATAGTTTAGTTAAACAGCACCATGGGATAAAGTAACGGTATTTTCCGGTTGTTCCGGTGTTTGCCCGTGAGCAACTGTCTTTTTTCCATTTGTAACGCTTCTAGCTGCTTAGGAGGTTGGTAATTCAGCAATAATTATTGTTTTAGTAAGGCAACAAGTTCCAATCTTGGATCTAACTTATCCAGGGGTATATCCCCCAAGTTAACCATGAAGCCATAATCTAAGCCTTGATTCATTGAGTTCAAAGCGATCCCCTACAATCTGAAGTGCTAAACTAAGATTAAATCCATCCTTAGCATCACCCAAAAAGGGGAAAGGATAACCCTCATTTAGTCCATCAGTTTAGTTCCGGTGTAGAAAAAGGGACTGCTGGCTTTCCTAGTTGGGGATATCATGCAGATGCAAAAGAAAGTACGGGATCTAATTGGCGTTGACCAGCGACTAAGGGGCTCTGTGTGACTAAAGCTAATTCACTGCGTCAAGATAGAAGTATGTCTAGCCCTGGGGATGGTTTTAATAACTCCTGGCTAGAAGTATACAAAGAGCAGTAAATTTGATTTGGGGCTTTAGTTAATCGATTAGGTAGGGGCAAAAGGTTTCTCGATAAATCCATTTAAGAAGTACACAAAGTTTAGATATTTTGTGGCTGACGATTCACAAAACTTTCCACGCCTTAAACTTAAATGGTTAATTGCCCTCTCACATATCCCAGAGGATTGGGATATGGATCTGTGGGTTCCTCAATAGGAGCAATCAAATCTATCTGACCCTGCACCAATCTTGCAGCTTGAGTATAAAACTTTTCACTTGTTGGCTTTGATGTAAGATTTTGAATTAGGGAAGGTTGGGACTGATATTCAGTGGCCAAAGTCCTTCCTGGAACAAAAGCTAGACCAAAAAGCAGTAAAAACCTGAAAAATAAGTGTCTCATGTCAAAAATGCCGAGCATATAGGAGTATTGAAAATCTAAAATAGATATTAAATTGAAGAAAATGAACGACCATCGACAACCGTCCATCTATTCTACTTTCTGTTAAGCGAAGCGTCGCCAGGTTGTTACCAGTGCTGAAACACGATTACATGCAAGTTTCCCAGGATCAGCCTATTTATTCTGAGGCTCCACTCCAACTGTTACTATTTGTCGATGGACGACCAAAGTCTCGACAACAAGTGCAGCGTATCCGTGCTTACTTAAAAGAATTACAGGCTGAGTATAACTTTGAACTTCAACTCATCGATGTCGGACAACAACCCTATTTAGCAGAACATTTTAAGTTAGTTGCAACGCCGGCTTTAATCAAAATTCACCCAGAACCCAGGCAGATTATAGCTGGGAGTAATATTATTGCCCAATTGAAGAACTGGTGGCCTCGCTGGCAAGCGGCCGTAGATGCTTACTTAAAATTGCAAGAAGACTTACAAGAACGAATCGATGACAATAGTCGGATGTCATCACCTAAATCAACAATTCGTTCTGTGGCTGTTTCTGCGGAACTAATCAAACTCTCAGACGAAGTTTTTCGCTTAAAACAGGAAAAAGACAAACTTCAGGAGCAGTTAAATTTTAAAGACAGGGTAATCGCGATGCTGGCCCACGACCTCCGCAATCCCCTCACAGCTGCGGCCATAGCCATAGAAACTCTACAATCTAATTACAATATAGAGATGGCTACATTTACGCGACTTAAACCCACCATGGTAGCACACTTGTTAAAACAAGCCCGAAGTCAAACCAAGACAATAGACCGAATGATTGCTGATTTGTTGCAGGTAGGACAGGGTAAAGACACAGAGATACCAATACTACCACAAAAAATGGAAATTGGTAACCTCTGCTTAGATGTGTTAGAAGAGTTGCGCGATCGCTACGTTGCCAAATCCCAACATATAGAAACCGATATTCCGCAAGATTTACCGAACGTATATGCCGATCCAGAGCGCGTACGCCAAGTGCTGATCAATTTGTTGGACAATGCCATCAAATACACCCCAGAAGGTGGCACAATTAGCATTGCCGGATTACATCGCACAACCCAAAAAATTCAATTCAGTATCGGTGATACTGGCCCTGGAATTCCGGTAGAAAAGCGTGATCGCATTTTTGAAAATCACTACCGACTGCAACGTGATAAAAGTATAGATGGTTACGGCATTGGTCTTTGTTTATGCCAACGCATCATTCAATCACATTACGGGCAGATTTGGGTAGACTCTACACCCAATGGCGGTGCATGGTTCCACTTTACCTTGCCAGTATATCCATCTTAGGTGGGGGTTAGGCTAAACAAGTTTCTTGTTTCTGATTGTGCTGAAAAGTTTGTTTCAAAATCAAACCCTATTGATCAAGTTTTATAAATGCCAGACTCATTAATGTATCAGCAGGATAATTTTGTTGTTCTGGAAACAAACGAACCAGAACAATTTCTCACAGCCGATGAGTTGTTAGACAAACTCAAACTTGTGTTAGAAAAAATGAGGAATCAGGATTTGCCCATAGATTTACAAAAGTTTGAATCTGTAGATGCTCAAGCAAAATATTTAATTGATACAAGTTGTGAATTAGATCTTGGTCCGGGAAAATATTTGCAGTGGTACGCAATACGATTAGAAAAGTAGCTTTGGAGTCAATTAGCTTTTCCTCATGTCGCCGAGAATATTACACAATATTAAACCAGTTTTTAAGATGGTGGAAGAAAGAATGTAGAGACTTGTAATACTTAGTCTCTACTATGGTTCTGGAACACCATATTTAATTCTGTAAGTTCTACAAAATCGCTGATTTAGGCAGTCTGAGTTACTTTTGGTTGACTCACAATTGCTAATTCAATCATATTTTCGCCAAGCTCTGTAATTTTAATATCTACACCAGGTCCAAAGTACCGTGTCATTTTCTCCTGTTTCTCCTGCCAATCATCAAAGGAAATGAAGGGCGAATCGAATAATAAAATTAAGGCATAAGCTCCATTAATTTCTGTTTCTCTTAAGCTGGTGACTTCTGGGCGCTCTTCATCTGTGGGACTCAGACCAAGATAAGACAAAGCTTCATCTAAGTGAGCCTCTTGACCGTAGCAGTATCGGGTAATGTCCTTACGAATTTTATTTTGTGTAACGGTGGCCTGCTGCTCACGTAAAAGTAATAGTGATGCCGTGGTATCTTCGCTGAAGGGTATGGGCGGAATCTCATTGGCTTTAAGTGCTAGTCCTCCTAGAAAAAGAGGAAACCCATAGAAAAAGCCTACAAGATTAAGTGTAGCGTTATCAGCAGCGTAGGCAGCGAAACCAACAATGATTAATATGCCGCCAATGGTTAAACCGATAGTCCCTAAAGAAATTTTACGAAACATGAGCTTAGGATATTACAAATTCTTAACATCTCAGCTTTTATTATCATCGCTTATTGGTCACATTGACATTTTCTACCCTAACCTGACAATGTAAAGTATCGCCAAAATTGCCTTTAGGTTTTCCCGTTTTTCGTCAACAAAGGTTCATAGGTCTGGAGGGATGGTTGGTTTTGCCAATACCCCGCGCTGTACTTAACTAGCTCCCAACCCTAAAACTTCCATGGGTGGGAGAGGTAATTAATCCCTTCCATACTCGATTTTGGGTTAACTTTAAATTGAGGCTATTTGAAGAGTGGAACAAAATAATGGATTTACAGACTATAAGAGAACGAATTACCGCAGTTCAAAGCAAGCGTGAGTACCTGTTAAGCCTTTTGGAGCAGCCAAACTTAGGTACTTTGAGAATTGATGTCAATCAAGCTTTGGAAGAAATGGATGATTTAATTGATGAATTTAAACGGACTATTCCGGGAACAAATAATAATTAGGCTAAACTATGTAAAATAATACACACGACAGCGCTGGTGTCTCCGTGAATTAGCGGTTGAACCGGCGCTTTTTGTTTATAGACATTTTTCAGCATCCCAACACAAAAGCCACAACAACTCATCCACCAATCAGTTTGCAACATCACTTATTTGAGGTTAATGCTTCCGGCTCGTTCTCCTAACTCTCTGACTAAAGTAATGAGGAAAGTTATAGGGACATCTTTTTGACAAAAATCGTCAAAGTGTCCTGTTGTTTTAGCTCCCCAAAAATTTGCATCTTCCACTGATGAATAAGCCAGAATCTGAGTATTAGGAGCAATTGCTTTGATGTGACTAGAAGCACTCCAACCATCCATAATTGGCATTTGTAAATCTAGAACAATTACGTCAGGTTGGCAGCTTATAACCATTTCTACAGCTTCTTGACCATTGGAAGCTAACCCGACCACTTGGAAATTTTCTTGAGAAGAAAAAGCTAATTTTAAACTTAAACGTGTAAGTTCGTGATCATCAACCACTAGAACACGCAATGTTGTAGACTTACAATAAAACATTAACATTCAAGGAAATCAAAAACTGATATAAAACCCCTATAGTTTATGAACACAAATACAAATAATCACCCTATCTTCTCATTGAATACATTTTATTTTTCCATGGCAATTTGTGAGATAAGTTATGAAATAAGCAACTTTTGCCCTCAAAACAGAATTTAGTTATTTATCTGTATAATGAGGACTTTTTTTTAGAATCAATCAAGTTCGAGGTTGTACCAGTTGGAGGTAATGCCATATTGATAAGAGTTTTTTGTGAATTAGTTTCTGGACAATCTTCACCGGGACGGCGCTGGATGTAACTAGCATCACATTGCAATTCCCAGGCTTGACGATTATCTGCTAACATAATTCCCAAAACTTCTTGTAAATCTTTGGCAATATCTAGGTCTTTGATGGGGGTAATTACTTCCACTCGGCGATCTAGGTTACGACTCATCCAATCGGCACTACCGATGTAGATTTCCTCTTGTTCATTGTTATGAAAATAATAGATACGAGAATGTTCTAAAAAGCGGCCGATAATGCTAATAACGCGAATATTTTCACTGATGTCTTTGAGTCCGGGACGCAAACAACAAATACCTCGAACAATCAAATCTATTTGTACTCCAGCGCGAGAAGCTTCGTATAAAGTGGCGATAATTTGTGGATCTACAAGTGAGTTCATTTTGGCAACAATGCGTCCGGAAAAACCATTTTGCACATTCTCTATTTCGCGATGGATTAATGCCAAAAACCCCTCGCGCATATTCACAGGTGCAACCAGTACTTCTCGATAAGATTTTTGTCGAGAATAGCCTGTTAAAAAGTTAAATAAATCTGTAATGTCCGCAGCTAATTCTTCCCGACAGCTAAATAACCCCAAATCTGTATATAACCGGGCTGTTTTAGGATTATAGTTGCCAGTACCTATATGTATGTAGCGGCGCATTCGGTCTTTTTCTCGTCGCACTACCATGACGGTTTTGCAATGAGTCTTGAGTCCTACTAAACCATAGACAACATGGACACCGACTCTTTCTAAACTCCTAGCCCAGTAAATATTATTTTCTTCATCAAAGCGCGCTTTGAGTTCTACTAATACAGATACTTGCTTACCATTTTCCGCAGCTGCAATGAGGGCTTTGACTATAGGGGAGTCTCCAGAAGTGCGGTACAGAGTCATTTTAATAGCTAGCACATTTGGGTCGTGGGCTGCATGGGTAATAAAGCGCACCACTGTTGAGGAAAAGGATTGATATGGGTGGTGCACCAACAAGTCCTTTTCTCGAATCACCGCAAAAAAGTCTTGACCTTCTTCTACTTCTAAAGAGTCTGAATTTAAACTTGGTTCTCTTAACCTTTGCAGACGCAAAGGGACTACAGACTGGCGTGGTGGTTCTTTGAGTTGGGGTAGTGGCAAAGACATAAAATACATTAAATCCCGGAGTCCTAAAAGACCATCCACTTCATAAACATCATTTTCTGTCAAGTCCAAATCTTGCAACAACCGGGAACGAATGGGGTCAGGAGTTTGGGATTTAATTTCTAATCTAACGGGAGTCCCCCCCATGCGGCGTTTGCGTAGTTCTTGTTCAATGGCTAAAAGCAAGTCATCTGCTTCATCTTCTTCCAAAGCCAAATCAGTATCGCGGGTAATGCGGAAGGGATGATACTCTTGTATGTTCATACCTGGAAACAAAAACTCCAGGTTATGAGCAATTACCTGTTCTAACGGTACACCAGTCCAATGGACAGTTTTTCCGTTTTCTGATGTTTCTAAGTCTGGTGGTAACGCCAAAAAACGCGGTAGTACGTTGGGGACTTTGACCCTGGCAAAAAATTCTTCTTCAGTATCTGGATTTTTGACTACAACTGCCAAATTCAGACTGAGATTAGAAATGTAAGGGAAAGGATGACTAGGATCAACAGCTAAGGGAGTGAGAACTGGAAAAATTTGTTCTTCAAAGAACTTGTCTAAGTAAATCTTTTGTTTCTGATTTAAATTAATGTAGTCCAGGATATAGATACCATGACTAACCAGTAGAGGTTGTAGCACTTCTTCCAGTTGTTGGTGCTGCTTTTTCACCAAGGGAATCAGGGTTGATCTAATATCATCTAGCTGTTGTTGGGGTGTGCGACCATCAGGAGTTAGTTTGGCAACTTTGGCTTCTACCTGTTGCTTCAAAGCTGCAACCCGCACCATGAAGAATTCATCTAAATTGCCGCTAAAGATCGCCAAAAATTTTAATCTTTCCAAAAGCAGTGTCCGGGGATCACAGGCTTCGTGCAGTACGCGACTGTTAAATTCTAACCAGCTTAACTCGCGGTTAATGTAATATTGCGGATCGTTCAAATCAATGGGATTGTTGTTCTTCTTTGATTTCGGCATGACGATCACAGGGTAGCTAAATTAAGCTATACATCTGGAGGACTATAAATATAGTAGATGAAATAGGGCTTGAGGGAAACTTTAAAGTTACATTTAGCTATGGTGATTACCCATAAAGTGCTTAACAATCTTGAAGCCAGCAAATTTTTCCCTATTTTTCCATGTTTCAAGCTACTCGTCGCCGTCTTGCTCTTTGGTACACTGCTATAACCGCGGTGTTGCTTTTACTATTCGCCAGTGGTGTATATTTATATGTCCGCAGTACATTAATTGAGCGAGTTGATGATACTCTCAACCACGTAGTGGAAATTATCCAGCGATCGCTTGTGATTTCCCCTGTTCATGGGGATGCTGAACAATTTCAAATTAATGTAGAAGCAAGTTTTCGTAATAATGCCAGCACCGTAGACGATGACCACATCGACTTAGAATGGTTTAGTCCCAATGGCAAATTACTTTGGTCAACCCTATCGGAACCTTTGAATATTCCCATTCATGGGAACCATCTCGGTGAAACCGTCCGCGTAGTTAAACAAGAAAGACTCGAAGATGGGGAAAAATTGGACTCACCACTCAGTACCGAGTATTCACCAATCTTGTTAAGACAAGTTACCCAGCGAGTGGAAGTGGGACGGCAAGTATTAGGATATTTGCGTGTTAGCCATCCTTGGTTTGAAGTCACTAAACCTAGTCGCCAGTTGATTATTGATTTGGCCTTAGGTATTTGGTTCATGGTTCTGTCAGTAGCTGCAAGTGGTTGGTTTCTTTCAGGCAAAGCCATGGAACCGGTGGACGAATCTTACCACCGTCTCAAACAATTTACTGCTGATGCTTCTCACGAACTCCGCAGTCCGATTACCTTGATTCAAACTAATGTGCAAGTTGCTCTTGCTGATTTAGAATTAGCCGAAACAGAAGCCACGGCTTTTGCCAACTATCGCCAACAGTTAAAGGTGGTGGAACGGCTAACCCAACGCTTAGGTAAACTAGTCGATGATTTATTATTTTTGGCAAGACAGGATAGTGGTATCAGCAAGGATATTTTTTCGTCTTGTTCTTTAGACGCTTTGCTGATGGAAGTAGTTGAAGAACAACAATTATTAGCTAAAGAAAAAAAAATTACTTTAACTCTTGATTTGGTTGATCCTCCCGTTGGGGAAGCGCTCCCCCAATTCTTAGACAACTGGTTTACACTTCAGGGCAAATGGGATCAGTTAGTCCGACTGTTCACAAATTTGATTAGCAACGCATTACAGTATACACCCTCCCCAGGAGAGGTGCATATACAATTGGCGCGTCTGGAGGGAAGCAGTCGTGTTTCTAAAATTCGTTCCAGCACAGCTTTATTACAAATTAAAGTCAGCGATACCGGAATCGGCATTCCAGCCGAAGCTTTACCGCGCTTATTTGACCGTTTTTATCGAGTAGATCCAGCACGTACCCATAAGACAGCAAAGACAACTACTGAGAGTTCCACAGGTTCAGGATTGGGATTAGCCATCGCTGCGGCAATTGTTGAACATCATCAAGGTCAACTGCACGTTGAAAGCAATATTGGCAAAGGTACAACTTTTACCATCACTTTACCAATCACTCTTGAGTTTTAAATTGATTGTTCATAATCCTTCAGGGATTAAAAATTGGGGAAACACCCCGGCAAAAACACCATTTACACCTTATTTTATCAAGCACACCTGGGTGAAGTTTATTTATACTTATTTGTATATAAAATAATTAATATTTATTAAATAACCTCATCCTTGAGATTGAAATATTCCTCTCATTTGGTTTTTATTTCGCTCCTATAGTTAGATTAAAAAATTAGAATTAATTGTTAATTTAGACTTGTTCACTATTTGCCATAAGTTAAATTTTGCCAGTTTTTGATGTTATTTATAGAAATAACTAATTTTAAAATTTGCAATATTTTTTACTCCAATAAAAATTCAGACTCAGGGAGTTAATTATGAAAAGAAATACCCGAAATTTTCTCAAGTATGCTGGGTTATTCAGCATTATTTCCGGTGGATTACTCATTACCAGCCCTGCAATTTCTCCCAGAGCAGTGGCACAGCAACCTGTTTCCCAGATTAACCCTTGTCCTCGTATTTACTACGAAGAACCACACAACAACAGGGTTTTAGTGCCACAGGGATGCCCTCCCAATGCCCTGACCCGCAGATTAGAAGCCCAAGGGCAGCTTCCAGCACCCATCGTCCCTACTACCCCCGCACCTGCTCAGATACCCCTTGGTGTCGGGGGTGAAGCACCAGATTCAAGGACTCTGGTAATGAATCCCTGCCCTCGTATTTACTACGAAGAACCATTTAACAGTAGAAATGTTGTACCTCAAGGATGCCCACCAAATGCTCGAACCCAACAACTGATTTCACAAGGGATTCCCCCCAGTCAAGCTGTATCAGCCCCCCCACCTGTGAACGTGATCCAACCACCTCTACCGGAACAACAGCAACCACCCAGCGCCAAGATTGCCCTTGCCAATGGTAGGGTTGATATCCGTTTAGTAAACGATACTGGGGCTGAAGTTACTTATCAAGTAGTTGGTGATACACCTGCGCGATCGCTTGAAGGTAAATCAAATACCATGCTGCGAGATTTAAACGCACCAGTAACTATGACATTCTTCCGTGAAGATGGCGGATTGCTTCAGGTGACTCCCCAACCCTCTGAAAAAACAGGGATGATGGTGGTGAAATTAAATGAAACAACTAATTTAGAGGAGGATACAAAAACAGTGCAAATTCAAGAGGACGGTAAAGTGTTCTTGAATTAAAACCCGGTTGATATGAATTAGCCAATGTTGGATGAGAATGTGCTGTGCTTATCTGCATACAAGCCAGGTTGTGTACTGTTAGTTGCTCAAACTCACACCAGTTTAGTATTGATAAATTAAGAACAAGGACTTAAATTTAGTTCTATCGACAATAATAAAAGCAGCTCCCCCACATAATCTTTTGGTTTGTTCATGGTTACAGCAGCTAATGTGATGGGTTTCTTATTCACACCTTTGACTTTAAATTCTTTTTTGCTTTCCCTGCCCTTGGATAGCTTATTCTCCACCCAAGGTATCATGGTGATGTTGCTGGCAGCTTATGCTGGTGCTATGTGGATGTTCCTCACCAGCGCCCCAAAAGTATACACCATAATGGTGTCTGACTTGGAAATTGCCCGACAGTTGTATGAAGGGCTGCTACATTTGCCAGCTGCCGAAGTGCCTTTGCACTACTACTACAACTACGAACAAACTTTAGGCGCCACTGGGATTGATCCACTATACATGTCTACTAGTCCCAGCTGGTCTAGCAAGGTCATGAATAATGCTAGTAATGGGCTTTGGTATCAGATCAAAAAAAATACCCAGTTACACGTAATTACAGGGGCTAGCTTGGGGCACAAAAATCAGCAACGTCACGTTTGTTTTGACCGCGACTGCTTGGATATGATTTTATTGCGGGTGGAAATGCGTGGTTTAAAATTAAAAATTCGCAACCACAAGCCCCTCAATTTTTTGGTTAAGGACTATGAAGGACGCATTATCGAAATAGCCGAAGTAGCAAATTAGTTATGAGCTTTTAGTTAATTTAGTCGAATTACAAGAATTGACACTCTCCGGGCTAAAGCCACGGAGATTCTACATTCAACGTCAGAATTTGCTCTAGCAGGTTTTCACCAACTAAAGTCTTGACTCCAACTCCTGTAGCGTTAATATTCCTGACCGCAGGCCACAGGAACCGGCATTCCCTACCCCGTTTTTTGCTAAATTTTCGCAGCTCACACCCAAAACTACATTTATGGGGCTGTGGATTAGTTAGTTAATACAATTGTGTTAACCTTTGCTTTTTTTGGTGAGTCCATCCAGTAACCAATAGCTTTGTTTCTTACAAAGCGACTTGTCCTAATTGCTTCATTAAGAGCTTGTTTTTGGCTTTGATTGCACTTAACTTTGTACTCTAACACCAGCAACACTTGTATCACCTCCTAAGTGGCTGATTTTCGGTTTCTTTTAAGTCAGAAAAATGGTGTGTTAGACATAGCCTAAACACACCTTCATATTTGTATATAATCGCCAATATTGATTAACTTGGTTATTCTGAGGATGATTCAGATTTTTCTGGCTTAAGTAAGGGAAAGGCGATCACATCCCGAATGCTGGGAGAATCAGTTAATAACATCACCAACCGATCAATCCCAATACCTAAACCACCTGTAGGGGGCATTCCATATTCCAAAGCTGTGAGGAAATCTTCATCAACGCCTTGGGCCTCTAAGTCCCCCGCAGCTTTGCGAGCAGCTTGGGCCTCTAAACGTTC
>Ga0172367_10003878_pt1 | contig 19014 bp, 16 predicted proteins | sample Lak10m_FD_114542 | JGI IMG/M metagenome (GOLD analysis project Ga0172367, IMG submission 114542) | Freshwater microbial communities from Kabuno Bay, South-Kivu, Congo - kab_022012_10m | ecosystem: Environmental > Aquatic > Freshwater > Lake | place: Democratic Republic of the Congo: South-Kivu...
GAATGCCGTCACGCCGCAACTGCTGGCATTTGCGTGCCAGGCGTCTGCGCTCGCGCCGCAGGTAGCGGTCTGTGGCAGTGGTATCTTCAGCCGTCACCGCCACCGGCCGCGATTGCAGCACCCACAACTGTTCGTGGTCGAAAGCAAATTCCACATCCTGCGGCCTGCCGAAGAATTTTTCCGCCTTCACCGCAAGCCTGGCAACCTTTTTAGCCTCCATATCAGACAAACTCGAAGCCTTGCGCAGGGACTCCGGCAGCGCCTGCTCCCCTGCTGCCGTGAGCTGGTAAGGCTTATCGACCAGATTGCGGTGCAGCAGCTTGCCGGCTCGGGAAATTACGAAGCCGTCGCCCTCCACGCGCCCGGAGGCCAGTGGCTCGGCCAGTCCCCATACGGTATTGACGTGGATGTTGCGATGCGTGGGATCGAGCGGCGCGCAGGTATAGGCGATGCCGGCGGTGCGTGCAGGCACCATGCGCAGGATCAGCACCGCCATGGCGGGAACGGCGGCAACCCCGAGATTTTTGCGATACTGGCTTGCTACCGGCGTGTGCAGCGAGGCCAGGCACTGCTCCACAGCCTGGATCAGAGCTGATTCGCCCTCCACCCCGAGCACGCTGCAGAAGATACCGGCATAACTTGCGTCCTCGCCGTCTTCGCCCGGCGCGGAACTGCGCACAGCCACGGAGCCGCCACCCATGCGGCGATAGGCATCGAGCAGTGCTTCGCGGGAGTTATTGTTCCAGGCTTCCGTGGCAGAAACGGTCAGACAGAAACCGGCCGGTACCGGGAACCCGGCTTGCAGCAATTGCGCCAGATGATATGCCTTGCCGCCGACCAGCGCGGCATGGGCCTCGCTGATTTCGCCGAGGCCTAGCACCAGTGGCGCTGAGGTCACGCCGCCAGCTCTGCCCGTTCCACGCGATCGTCGTCGCGACCGACACGCTCGCCGGTCCAGCGCGCCTTGAGTTCCTGCCATTCAGGAGCGAAAGCGCACATGTTCTGGTTTCCGGCCAGCACATGATCCAGTGCGCGCCGGTAAAAACCGACGATGTCCGCGACCAGTTCCGGCGAGCGCTCACGCCCCGGAATCTTGAAACGTTCCACGCCCATCGCCACGTATTCCGGCAGTTCCCACAGCAGTAGCTCCGGGCTGCTTTTCAATGTCGGGGCTTGTGGGTGCTTGTAATCGCCTGCTTGCAGCGCCCACTCTACGCGGCAGATGCGGAAGCAACTGCCGCCGCGCGACGCCGAGCCGACGAAATGATCCTTGGCGTCCTCATCGCGGAAATGCTTGACGTGAAAATAGCTGCTGGAATAGCAGCGTCCAGGGCAGATGCGGCCGCGGTGCGAGGTCTGGAACATGAAGGCTTCCAGCTTCATCGGGCTGGCGCGACGGATTTCTTCCGCCTCCGCCACGCCCCAGCGATAAGGCAATACGACGTAGTCGGCACCCAGTTCGTCGTAAAAGCTAATGTCCTCGGTATTGAATACGCCGGCAGTGACGCTGACATGGATTTCCAGAGCAGGGAAACGGCTGCGCACCAACGGAATCAGGCCGGGGTCGCACACCATCACCCCACCTGCGCCCCATTCCGCGTAAGGCGCGATCTTGGCCATGAATGCATCCACCTCGCTCGGCGCGGGCATGACGTTGACGGCGATGCGCACATCCTTGCCCAGTTTTTTGGCATGGAGGATGAGCTCCTTGATTTCCTGGTCGGACAGTTCGTCGCTGGCTGGCCGCCTGCTCCAGCCCTTGGGGCCCACAAACACGGAATCGGCGCCGCGCTCGAAGGAGCGCAACGCCATGTCGAGGGTGCCGCCGGGTGCCATCAATATCGTCATGTCATACCTCTTTCAATGTTCTAAACAGCTTCCAGGGCCGCAGAGAGGGTGCCCTCGGGCAAGCCGTCAAATTCCGTTCCTGCCTGAAATGCGCACAGGCATTTCGCCAGTTTCTTCAATTCTTCCGCCATGCCGGCCTGCCATCCGGACTTGACGCGCGACAGCCACTTGGCGCGCAATGCCGGCCCATCCGGGCTGTGGTTGCCAGTAGCTTGCTGCCAGGCGGCTGCGTCTTCCCGCAACAGCCGTTCAGCGGCACGCAGGGCGCGGGCAAAACCGCGCACCAGTTCGGGATGCGCCTCGACCAGCTCGTCGCGGAATACGAAAAACGTCGAAGGTACCTCGGCCACATCCAGGCTGGGCAGCAAATCCAGCATGTCGCAGACCTCGCGGAACTCGCCACTGCCGACCAGTGCGGGTATCTGGTGCCAGAACAACAAGGCTGCATCCAGCTCGCCACTACTCAGGCGCTCGCGCAGGGCACTCTTGGAACCGGCTTCCACCAGTTCGCAGGCTTGCTCCGGGTCAAACCCCTGCGTGGCCTTGCAAGCCGCGCGCAACAACAACCAGTTCTTGTCCAGCCGGCGCACCACACCGATGCGACAGCCCGGCAGGTCGGCCAGCGACTGCACCTTGCCTGAAGTCGGGGCAACCAAGCCGCCGAAAATGGCCCCGTAAGGGACTGCGCCGGTGACCTTCAATCCAGCGCGTCGGCAACGGGCAATGGACAGCCAGTCGGTGTCGATGAAATCAACCTCACCGGCTGCCAGGCGCGCCTCGGTTGCCTGCAGCGTCCCTTTGACGCTGTCATCGGACAACTTCAAGTCGAGCCGGAAACCGTTTGCCTTATCGAGTCCTGCGCCGACGATGGTCTGCATCAGCCAGCGGCCGCTGCCGGTAGCCTCGAACGAAGCACGCAATACGGGTAATTTATCCTGTGGCATGTCAGGCGGCGTAGCTGTTGGCACGCTCCATCAGGTTGTCGAGCCGCTTACCCTTTTCCCGTACCCAGCGCACACGCAACTCGGCGAGTTCGTCGGCATACCGGTCGAGGTTGCGATCCCCCGCCAACACGCTGTCCATGATCTTGCGGTAGAACCGCACCAGGTCGCGGATCATGGCGACCGGGCGTTCCCGGCCAGACAGCTTGAAACAGGTCACGCCTTCGTCGATGAACTTCGGCAACTGCTCCAGCATCAGGCGGGCATCCCGGCGCAGCTTGATCTCGACCGGCTGCGGATTGTCGGTCGTGCCAAATTCCCAGGTGGCCTGGCATACGCGGTAGCATTCCTTCGCGCCGCGGTTGGCGCTGCCGTAGAAATTCGCTTTCTGCTCGATATCCAGCCACTCGCGAAAACGCAGGTAGCTGCTCATGATGCATTTGCCCGGACAGATCTTGCCGGTCTGCACCGTTTCGAACAGGAACACTTCCAGGCCAATGTCGCTGGTGTGCCGGGTCTGCGCGATTTCCGCCACATCCCAGCGATACGGCAGGATGATGACGTCGGCGCCGAGTGAGCGGTAGAAATCCGCATCGTGGCTGTTGCAGATGCCGCTGCCGATGCTGACGTGAATAAAGGTGTCGGGGATGAGCTTGCGCAATGCACGGATAGCCCCGGCATCGGTGACGACAAAGCCGGAAACACCGAAGTCGGCATAGGCCTTGGCCTTGGCGAGAAACGCATCCATCTCGAACGGGCTGGGATAGGTGTTGAGCACGACCCGCGTTTCACGCCCGTGGGCATGGGTGTACTCGGTCACCTCGCGGATTTCCGCGTCGGTCAGTTCCGATTCGTAGGGGCGGCGGGAAAATCCCAGCGGCCCGACGTAAATGATGTCGGCACCCTCGTCCACCGCCGTGCACGCCATTTCCACCGAGCCCCCGGGGGCCAGCAACTGCGCCATGTCAGGTTCTCCCGAAGTAACGCTGGCCGGCGCTTTCGAAATAGTAGCCGTTGCACAGGCCTTCGCGCGCCAGCGCGCCCAGGTAGGCGACCTGCGGCGTATAGTCCGCCGCGGCTTCGCCGGCAAAGGCCTTGTCCAGTGCTTCGCGGTAAATCTTGCCCACATTGCCGACGTAGTCCTTGCCTTCTCCCTTGCTTTGCACATAGAAGGCGTTGAACCCCATTTGCACCAGCGTGGCGGCGTGTTCCACCATGCACAGGTCCTTGCCGGACAACGTCATGCGCCCGGTATCCTTGAGCGACCAGTCAGCACGGCTACCGTCGTTGCGCCCGCGTTTCAGCCAATGCTCGCTGGCGCACAGGTAATTGCAAGGTTCGTCTGGATTGCTGCAACCCTGTTCGGAATGCTCGACGATGAAGCAGGTTTCCGAAATCACCAGCGGAATCTTGCCATGCACCGGCACCAGCACGTCGATCGGGGTGTTTTCCGCGATGTAGGCGATTTCCTTGAGCGACAGTTCGGGATTGGGACAGACACGGGTTACGCCGTAGTCCTTGAGCGTTCTGGCCGTTTCATGGGTGTACAGGTTGCCGAATACGCCCAGGTGCACGGGGATCGTGGAGCCCTTCTTTTTCAGCATGCGCAGCAGGCCGAGGTTGTGCACCTCGAAGCCATCGAACGGCATGCCCATTGCGGTATCGATCAGGTCTTCCACCCAAGGCAGGTCGTGGTTGCTGGGCACTGCGTACAGGCGCAGGTAGCACTTCTGGCCACGAGATTTCACCAGTTCCAGCCCATCTGCCAATTGATCGGCGTTGGAAGTGAAACTGTTGGGGTAATCGGGGCAGGAATAATCGCCCAGATAAGTAGCGTCGTAGGCGGAATAGTCGCCTTCGCGCAGTTCCTTGATGTTGCAGGCTTCGGTGGATAATTCAAACATGCGGTTTCTCCAGTTAAAGTATCTGTAGGGTGGATAAAACGCCGCAGGCGTGTATCCACCATCATCCGGTGGATTCGCGCTGTGCGCTTAATCCACCCTACAAGTCACGTCAGGTATTCCTTAAAGCGCGGCAGCCATGGCGCGCCGTGATTCTTTTTCTGCTTCGGTAAGCAAGCGGTTGTCGCGCTTGGAACGCTCGGTCTTCCAGCGTCCGCGCATCACTTCGAGTTCTGCAGCGTATGGGGATAGATTGGGCCGGTCGCTGCCCAGTATCTCGTCGACCGCCCGCCGGTAAACGCGGGTGATGCTGCGCACCAGATCTGGCGAGCGGTCGCGTCCCGGAACCTTGAGGCATTTAACCCCGGCGGCCAGGTATTCCGGCAGTTCCTCCAGCCACAGGGCCGGGTTCTCCTTGATCGTCATCGGCTGATCGAACTCCGCCTCGCCGATGTTGAACTTCCAGTCGGTCTGGCACACGCGCAGGCAATCGCCGCCGCGCGAGGCTGAGCCATGGAAATGGTCCTTGCCGTTGGCATCCAGCCAGCGGCGGAAGCTGAAATAACTGCTCATCATGCACTTGCCGGGACAAATCTTGCCGCCGGACGGCGTCTTGAACAGGAACACTTCGATGCCGACATCGTTTTCCGCCGTGATCTGGCGGATTTCCTCGACCGACAAACGATAAGGTAACACCACGTAATCGGCACCGGCATCCCCCAGGAACTTCACGTCCTCGTAATTGGTAATGCCGCAACCCACGCTGGTGTGGATTTCCACGTCCCGTGGCAGTACCGTGCGCGCCAGGTGGATGCAGCCGATATCGCTGATCATGAATCCTCTGGCACCCCACTCTGCGTAACGCGTGATATGTTCGAGGAACATGGGGATTTCGGTCGAACTCGGTAGCGTGTTGACCACCAGCCGCACTTCCTTGCCCTTGGTGGCGGCGTAATCGATGGTTTGGCGAATCTCGTCATCGTTGAGTTCGTCCTGGGCACCGCGCCGGCTCCAGCCGACCACCCCGACATATACCGCGTCCGCGCCTTCGTCCAGGACGGCGCGCGCCATTTCTACCGTACCGCCGGGTGCCATCATCATTACCATGCCGTTTCACCTCGTCATGCAAAAGCAGTTTGATTATTAGTTGCGGCGGATTCTTCCAGCGCCTGTTGCAGCGCTTCAAGAAACCTCGCGTTTTCCTCGGGCAAGCCGACGCTGACCCGAAAATGACCGGGTGCGCCGTAACGCGCCATGGGTTTTACTTCCACGCCCAGCCGTTGCAGGCGTTCCACAATATCGGCAGGGGAGCGAACCAGGATGAAATTTGCCCATGAAGGTAGGAATTGCACGTCCAGCTCAGTCAGCCCGCGTTGCAACATCTCCAGCCCTGCCCTGTTGTTGGCGTAGGTGCGCGCCACATGGTCAGCATCGTCCAACGCCGCTGCTGCGGCGATTTGCGCCAGGGAACTGGTGTTGTAATGCTGGCGCTCGACGTCCAGCGCCTTGGCCATGTCCACAGGCGCCACGCCGTAGCCGATGCGCAGCCCAGCCAGCCCATATACCTTGGACAGGGAGCGCAGCACGACCACCTTGCGGCCCGCAGCAATCAGGGGCAAGGCTTCGGCCAGTTCGGACGGCGGGACGTAGTCGCGATAGGCCTCGTCAACCAGCAACCACACCCGTTCCGGCAGCCCTTTGACAAGCTGATCCAGTTCCCTCGCGCTCAGGATGGCACCGGTCGGGTTGTGGGGGGTAGCGATTACCACCAGTTTTGTGTGCGGTGTGACGCTGCTGAGGATATGCTCCACGCTGTAAGCGCCGCCCGGCATGGGAACCAGCGTTGTGGAACCTCCGGAACGGGCTATCGAGGAGCAATAGGCGGGAAACGTAGGGGTGGTAAGAAGGGCTTCATCGCCGGCCGCAAGGCAGACGCGCATAAGATGGTCGATAAGCTCGCATGACCCATTGCCGAGAACAATCTGTTCCGGGGTAACCCCAAGCTGCGCTGCGAGCTTCTCGCGCAGCGCCGTTGCATCCTTATCCGGATAACGGTGCAATTGGGTAACGGCGCCACGTATGGCTTCCATGGCCAACACCGAGGGGCCGAGAGGGTTTTCGTTACCGGAAAGGTCCACTACCGGCCCGGATATCTCGCGATAGTGATCCCGGATCGAGGCCAGCAGCACCGGATGAGGGTCGGCCGCCGGATGCTTCTGCCGTATTTGATCCACGGCCTTGTCTATCGACAACCCGTAGACTTCGTGCATATAGCCTGCGGCTATGGATGGTGAGCGGGAGACGCCCATTTCGCAGTGCACCAAGGCACGACGCCCCAGTTGTGCCTGGCTGCGCAGGAAGTTAACCGCCTCGCGCAGGGCTGCCGCGGGGAGCGCTACACGATCCTTGACATCCATGCTCAAGTGGCGCGCGATTCCGGCTGGGCGTGTGATCGGAGCCAGGGACAGGACAGCCTGAATGCCGTGCGCAGCAAGCGCTGTAGCGTCTTCGGCATCTGTGCGTGCGCCTACTGCAAGCTCTGGGGTTACGAAGTGCATTAATTGCCATCCGGTTATAGTGGATTTCAGAATCACTTTAACCGGATTAGGACTACGTAGATATCAAGGTATTAATTAATTTTATCTAATGATTTTCATTAGATGAGCCTTTGAGGCTGGGAGAAATAGTAAAACCGGCTTGCCTGCGGTGCAGGCTCACCGTCATGGGTTCAACCGACGCGAAGGCGTGTCAATTTTGCCCTTACCAGTTCAACATGCCCTTTCAGCTCATACAGGTGCTGGGAAAAAGCAACCGGCATGCGCAGTCGGTTCACCTTTTTCTCGATTTCATCCAGTTCATCCGCAAATTTGCCAAAATCCATATCCGCAGACCTTTCCAGCAATTGGGTCTCCAGGAACCTGAGTTCCCCGTAACATTTATACAGCTTGGATTTTATGAGCCAGGTATAAAGCGAAGGTGCAATTTTCGTCAGCGGGTACAACACCACCAGCAACGGGATAATCACGATAAACATCCGGTTTACGAAAGTTGCCGCCCAGAAAGGAAGATATTTGTCGAGAAATGGTAATCCGGATTTATAGAAAGCCTCGGCCTGATTGCTCAAGGTGAAATCGGTATCCTTTTCCGACGGGAATTCACGTTTTGCCTGTAGCAGGCCGGCCCCACCATGCACCTGCGAAATCACCTTGAGCATCAGGTAAATCAGCGCCGGGTGCACGCTTTCCCGTGCCACCAGTGTCGCTGTCGGCGCCAGCAACTGGACATCATGCAAGGGGATATTCTTTTCGATACTGAGCGCGCCGGCAGGCAGCACCAGGTGGTGGAGATAGGAAAACTGGCTGATGTAAGCTTCAGCTTCATCAAGGCTGATAAGACGCAAGGAGGGATCCATAGCCACGTTCTGGATTAACATTGAAGTAGGCGTGTCCACAAAGAATGCCACATCGACATCGCCTTGCTGAATTGCCTTGGCAGCATCGGTATCACCAATCGGTACCAGAGTGGCATTCCCCGCATTGATGCCGCTGGCATCCAGTAAAGTCATGGCCAGCACCTTGGTGCCCCCGCCTTCCTTGCCAACTGCTATTCTTTTGCCTTTCAGTGCCGACAGGTGGGTGACATCTTCCTTGCATTTGCAGAATATCCAGAGCGGTTCGTAATAAAGGCTCCCCAGGGATACCAGCCCGGCCGTGGGCTCCGTGCTGGCAACACCACCCTGGATGAAAGCCAGGTCGACTCCCGAATCCGGATTCTGCAAGCGGTGCAAATTTTCGACTGAGCCTTCGGAATCACGCAGGTCGAGAGATATATTCTCGGCCTTCAGCAGTTCCCGGTAGATTCTGGCATAGGCATCATAGTTACCTTCCCGGCTGCCAGCCGAGATTACGATTTTTTTTGGGGGTGCGGGGTCGACGTACTTGTATGCGACGGCCAGCGCAACCAGCACCACCAGAACAAACGGCAGTACCGCCTCCAGCATATCCGCTGGCAGCACAGTAGCCAGTTTTCCGAGAATTTTATCCGGCAATTTTTTCATTGCATTGATATAACCTGATAACAAGATATTTTCATCGCAATAATATGGAATAATTCCCTTATAATCTTATGAACATCAATTGTCCCATTAATTTCTGCCTGCATTCTGGAGCATGCAATGCCATTGGTTAACATTTCCATTTTGAAGGGCCACTCCCCGGAATACATCAAGGCAATTGCCGATGGCGTCAACTCGGCAGTGATCGAAACCATGGGATTCCCCGCCGACGACCGCTACCAGATCATCAGCGAACACGAGCCCCATTGTCTCGAGTACCAACAGCGCGCCGGGGACCGCGTCATGATGTACTTGATCATGCGCAGCGGCCGCTCAGCGGAATCCAAAAAAGCATTCTACAGCAAGGTGGCGGAAAATCTTGCGCGCGATCCGGGCATTGATCCAGCCAATATATTGATTACCATAGCAGAAAATGACAATATCGACTGGTCGTTCCGTGACGGCAAGGCACAGTTCGTTCCATAAGCTCATGCGCGTCATTGTTAACAGGCACTACCCAACTTCAAGGTGAACGCATTTTGAACCGGTTAACGCTATATCGTTGGCATGATTTCTTTTGGTTGGCTGGATTGGCGCTGATTTACGCGCTGCTTGGTTATGTTGTCCTCACCCATTTCTCAACCAGCGATGGCGTCTCCTTGGTTTGGCCGGCGAATGGCCTGGCGCTTGCCGTTCTGCTGCTTGGCGACAGGAAATACTGGCCTGGCATTTTTGTCGGGGCATATGCCGCCAACCTCCTGGCAGGAAAATCCGCCTTGGCCTGCGCCATTCTCGCTACAGGGAATACCGTAGAGGTATTGGTTGCCTTCTGGCTGCTAACCCATTTCATAAATTCAAAGTACCTGTATCGATTTGACCCCAGGTTGCCGCATCCGCGGGACTGTCTGTGGTTGACTCTGGCAGCCGTTTCCAGCCCCATTGCAAATATCGCTCTGGTGATCCCGGCATTATTGGCCACTGGATTACTGGCAGCGCAAAATGTTGGACAGAACATCCATCTCTGGTGGCAAGCAAACATGCTCGGCATGCTGCTGCTGACCCCATTCATCCTGGTATGGCGGCATCCGCCGCGCAGTTGGTTCAATGGCCTGCGGGCAATTGAGACGCTGGCCTGTTTCGGCCTGGCTTTTATATTCGGCCAGGTTGTTTTTCTGGGATGGCACCCCACGGCTTTCAGCCACTATCACAAAAGCTTCCTGATGTTCATATTCGTCGCATGGAGCGCAGTGCGTTACTCCCGCCGTGGCGTTTTGCTCGTTATTTTAGTATCGGCGGTACAAGGCATGCTGAGTGCGGTACTAAATGTCGGGTATTTCGCCAATGATATGGCACAAACCGGTATGAGCGTTTTCAGCGCATACACAATCACCCTCACGCTAGTAGGCATGGCGTTGGCTTTGACCATAAATGATCGTAAACGGGTTATACGAGAACTGGATAGTGCCCGACAAGGGTTCTCCGACATCCTGGAAAACGTCGATGCACACATCTACCTCAAGGGCGCCGATGGGCGCTACCTGTTTGCCAACCGACGGGTACGCGAACTGTGGGGAGCATCCATGGAGGAGATCGTGGGATTTGGCGACGAGAAGTTCTTCGATGCCGAAACCGCCGCCAATATACAGCGGAATGACCATTGCGTACTGGTGGACGGCGAAACCATCCGTCTCGAGGAAACCGACACCACGATGAGCGGACAATCCAATATTTATTGGACCGTCAAGCTACCACTCAAGCGCGATGACGGTAGTATCTACGCCCTGTGCGGCATCTCCACCGACATCACCGAGCGCAAACTGGTTGAAGACCAGATTCGCCATACTTCCCATTACACACGCAGCCTGATCGAAGCCAGCCTCGACCCTTTGGTGACCATCAGCCTCGAAGGCAAGATCACCGATGTCAACAGTGCCACGGAACAGGTTACCGGGCTCACCCGCGAGGAACTCATCGGCACCGACTTCTCCGACTATTTCACGGAGCCGGACAAGGCACGTGAAGCCTATCAGATAGCTTTCTCGCAAGGCAGCGTCACTGACTTCCCGCTGGCGATCCGCCATCGGGATAAGCATGTCACCGATGTGCTGTATAACGCCAGCGTTTACCGCAACGAAGCCAACGAGGTACTCGGGGTATTCGCTGCCGCGCGCGACATTACCGCCAGCAAAAAAGCCCAGGAGGAGCTAAAAATGGCCGGGCTGGTTTACCAGCACAGCGGTGAAGCCATGTTTGTGACCGATGCCTACAACCGTGTCATTGCGATCAATCCAGCCTTCAGCGAAATTACCGGATACAGTGAATCAGAGGTGATAGGCAAAAATCCCGCGCTGCTGAATTCCGGACACCACGACGATGTCTTTTTCGAAACCATGTGGAAATCCCTTAAAACAACAGGGCAGTGGCAGGGAGAAATATGGAACCGCAAGAAAAACGGCGAAGTCTATGCGGAATGGCTGACCATCAATTCCATTAATGACGAAAATGGCAAGACACAGCGGTATCTTGCCCTGTTTTCGGATATCACAGAAAAGAAGCAATCAGCCGAATTGATCTGGAAACAGGCCAATTTTGACCCCTTGACCAATTTGCCCAACCGCCGCCTGTTCCAGGACCGGCTGGAACTCGACATCAAGAAAGCCAGCCGCACTAACGGACAATTAGCCTTGCTGTTCATCGATCTTGATCGATTCAAGGAAGTGAATGACTCGCTCGGCCATCACTTGGGCGATGAGCTGCTGATGGAGGCAGCCAAGCGCATTTCGGCCTGCGTGCGCGATTCAGACACTGTGGCGCGTTTTGGGGGAGACGAATTCACTGTAATCCTGGGCGAACTACCCGACGTGAATCGTATTGAACGGGTTGCAATGAATATCCTCGAATCGCTAGGCCGCTATTACCGGCTGAAAAAAGAAATGGTCTTTCTTACCGCAAGCATGGGCATCACGCTCTACCCCATGGATGCCAACAACTCCGACGACCTGCTGAAGAACGCAGATCAGGCGATGTACGTAGCAAAAAGCGAGGGCCGCAACCGTTACAGTTATTTCACCAAGGCAATGCAGGAATCCTCGACCAACCGGCACCATCTGAACCAGGATATGCATGAAGCGTTGTCGGCAGGACAGTTTCGTCTTCATTACCAACCCATCCTGGACATGAGGACAGGCGAAGTATTCAAGGCCGAAGCGCTGTTGCGCTGGCAGCATCCGGTGCGTGGCATGATCGGCCCGATGGAATTCATTCCAGTCGCTGAAGACAATGGATTGATCAAAGATATAGGGGACTGGGTGTTCAAGGAAGCAGCCCATCAGGCCAAGACATGGTCTGAACTGACTGGCCGTCCGTTTGTCATCAGCGTGAACAAATCCCCCATGCAGTTCCTCAACCCGCATTGCAACGACGAGTGGCTAACCTATCTTCATCAAATTGGCATGACTGGTGAGAATATTGTGGCCGAAATCACCGAGGGAGTGCTGCTTAAGGACAACCATGAAGTTTCCAAGGTACTGTTGAAATTCCGCGATGCAGGCATCAAAGTGGCCATCGATGACTTCGGCACCGGTTACTCGTCGTTATCCTATCTGAAAAAATTCGATATCGATTACCTCAAGATCGACCAGTCATTCACCCGCAACCTGGCACCGGATTCAAGCGACCTGGCTCTGTCGGAAGCCATTATCGTGATGGCGCACAAGCTAGGGATGCAAGTTATTGCGGAGGGCATAGAGACTGCCGAACAGCGCGATTTACTGGTAGCCGCGGGCTGCGATTTCGGTCAAGGATTTCTGTTCTCAAGACCGGTTCCTGCAGAAGAATTTGAACAATTACTGAAAACCGGTCTTATAAAAGCATCTTAACCCTGCTGCAACACCCGCATCCCAAGGGATGACATGTCAAAGAAAACCGCCCTCAACGAGAGTCACCGTCTCCTCCATGCAAGAATGGTGGATTTCGGCGGCTGGGACATGCCGCTGCACTACGGTTCGCAGATCGAGGAGCATCATGCAGTGCGCCGCGATTGCGGCATGTTCGACATCTCCCACATGTGCGCCGTGGATGTGGCCGGCGTCCATGCCAAGGCATTCCTGCTGCGCTTGCTCGCCAACAACGCCGCCAGGCTAACGCAACCGGGCAAGGCGCTTTATAGCTGCATGCTGAACGAAGCCGGAGGGGTACTGGACGATCTGATCGTTTACTACCTCGATAACCACCATTACCGCATCATCGTCAACGCCGGCACCACCGATAAGGATTTGGCGTGGATGGCGACCTGCCTTATAAGTTGGAAACTACAGGCAACCATCACACCACGCCGCGATTTGTCGATGATTGCCATCCAAGGTCCTAACGCCCGCGAGAAAGTGTGGCAGGCGCTGCCGGAAACCCGTAGCGCCACTGCCGGCTTGGGTCGTTTCTTCGCTGCCCAGCTCGCAGATATCTTCGTCGCGCGCACCGGCTATACCGGCGAGGACGGTTTCGAAATCTGCCTGCCCAGCGAGCATGTGCAGAATTTCTGGGATGAGCTGCTGAAACTGGCCGTCAAACCCTGTGGCCTCGGTGCGCGCGACACCTTGCGGCTGGAAGCCGGCATGAACCTGTATGGCGAAGACATGGACGAAACCGTGTCTCCTATGGATGCTGGCCTTGGCTGGACGGTGGACATTGCAGACGAACGCGATTTTGTCGGCAAAAGCACCCTGCTCGCCCAAGCGCAGCAACGCCAGTTGCTCGGCCTCGTACTCCCCTCGGGAGGAGTATTGCGTGCCCACCAAAGGGTGTTAACTAACCAGGGTGAAGGTATCATTACCAGCGGCACCTTCTCGCCCACCATGCAGCAAGCCATCGCCCTTGCACACTTACCACTGGGGGTCGCCGTCGGCGACACGGTCGAGGTGGAAATCCGCGGCAACCGCCATGCCGCAAGAGTAGTCAAGCCGCCGTTCGTGCGCAACGGCAGGATTCTGGTATAACAGGTTAAACCATTTTCAGGAGCATGCGATGTCGAATATCCCCGCCGAACTCAAATACACCAAGACCCACGAATGGGCACGCCTGGAAGCCGACGGCAGCATTGCCGTGGGTATCACCGACCATGCCCAGGAACTGCTGGGCGATTTGGTGTTCATCGAGCTGCCGGAAGTCGACAGGCAGGCAGCGGCTGGAAAGGAAATCGCAGTAGTGGAATCGGTCAAGGCTGCTTCCGACATCTACGCACCCATTGCCGGCAGCATCAGCGCCGTGAACCAGGCTGTCGCCGACGCTCCGGAACTGGTCAACCAGGATGCTTACAGCGCTTGGCTGTTCAAGCTCAAGCCGGACAATACCGCCGACCTGGATAAGCTGCTCGATGCCAAGGGTTACCTGCAGCTAATCAGTGACTGACACCAGCCATGCCGTTCATCCCGCACACAGATGAAGACGTAGCTGCGATGCTCGATGCGATCGGTATCGATAGCATCTCCACCTTGTTCGAGGAAATACCCGCCAGCCTGCTGCACAGCGATCTGCCACAGATTCCCGACGCGTTGAACGAAATGCAGGTGGCACGCCTGATGACCGAGCGCTCCGAAGCGGATGGCCGCCAGCTATGCTTCCTTGGCGCCGGCGCTTACGAGCACCATATCCCGGCGGCGGTGTGGCAGCTCGCATCGCGCGGCGAGTTCTACACCGCCTACACCCCCTACCAGGCTGAAGCCAGCCAGGGCACGCTGCAACTGCTTTACGAGTGGCAGAGCATGATGGCTTCGCTCACCGGCATGGACGTCTCCAACGCCAGCCTTTACGACGGGGCCAGTGCGCTCGCCGAAGCGGTGCTGATGGCGGTGCGCGCGAACAAGGCCAACGTCCGGCGTGTATTGGTACCGGCCAACCTGCATCCACATTACCGGGCGGCATTGAAGACCATCGTCACCCCGCAGCATATCGAAGTAGTGGAAATCCCCTACGATCCCAAAACCGGCCACATCGACCACGCTGCGCTGGAAGCGGCAGGAGACGCGCCTTTCGCCGCCCTGGTCATTTCCCAACCCAATTTTTTCGGCGTGCTGGAACAGCCGGATGCCGCCACAGACTGGGCTCATGACAGAGGCGCATTGGCCATCGGCATCTCCAACCCCTTGGCGCCAGCGCTGGTGAAGCCCGCCGGCGAATGGGGAAGAAGCGGCGCTGACATCGCCTGCGGCGACGCCCAGCCATTCGGCATTCCGCTCTCCGGCGGCGGACCGTATCTGGGCTACTTGTGCTGCAAACAGGCTTTGCTACGACAGGTACCGGGCCGCATCGTCGGCCGTACGCTCGATCTCGATGGCCGACCCGGCTACACGCTCACCCTGCAGGCACGCGAGCAGCACATCCGCCGCGCCAAGGCCACTTCCAACATCTGCACCAATCAGGGGCTGATGGTCACCGCCGCCACCATCCACCTTGCCCTGCTAGGCGCGCAAGGACTTGTACGGGTTGCCGCCGCCAGCCACAACAATACCCGGCTGCTGGTGGAAAAGCTTACTGCTATTGCCGGCGTCGAACGCGTATTCGATGGCCCGTACTTCCATGAAGCTGCCATCCACTTGCCGCAACCGGCGGCAGCGGTGCTGGAGAAATTGCGCCACAGCAGCATCCTCGGCGGCCTCGATCTCGCACCTTACTACCCTGAGCTGGGCAATACGCTTCTAGTCTGCGCCACCGAAACCAAGACCGAGGCCGACCTCGACTCTTATGCCGTCGCGCTGGCAGCCGTACTCAACGAGCCGCCATGCTGATTTTCGAATACTCCCGACCAGGTCGTACCAACGCTTCCCAGTTTCCGGTCAATGCCAGCACGTCCGGCATACCAGACACCCTGCGCCGCCAATCGAAACCGCTGCTGCCGGAAGTTTCCGAGCTTGATGCGGTACGCCATTACACCCGGCTGTCGCAGAAAAACTTTTCCATCGACACCCATTTCTACCCTCTCGGCTCGTGCACCATGAAGTACAACCCGCGGGCAGCCAATGCGCTGGCCATGCTGCCGGGATTTGCCAATCGCCACCCATTGGCGCCGGTTGCATCCGGGCAAGGCTTCCTCGCCTGCCTGTGGGAATTGCAGGAAATACTGAAAGAGCTGACCGGCATGGCCGGCATGAGCCTAACGCCCATGGCCGGCGCCCAAGGCGAGTTTGCCGGCATCGCCATGATCCGCGCCTACCATGCTGCCAGGGGCGATACCGCGCGCACCGAAATCATCGTCCCGGATGCAGCGCACGGCACCAACCCGGCCTCCGCCACCATGAGCGGCTACGCCATCCGCGAAATCCCCACCGATGCCAACGGCGATGTCGATATGGATGCCCTGAGAGCCGCCTGCGGCCCGCAAACCGCCGGCCTGATGCTCACCAACCCGTCCACCCTGGGCGTGTTCGAGCGCAGGGTCACCGAGATAGCCCGGATCGTGCATCAGGCCGGCGGCCTGCTGTATTACGACGGGGCCAACCTCAATGCCGTACTCGGCAAGGTAAAGCCGGGCGACATGGGGTTCAACGTCATCCACCTGAACCTGCACAAGACCTTCTCCACGCCCCACGGCGGCGGCGGTCCGGGAGCCGGTGCGCTGGGGGCCTGCGAACGGCTGGCGCCGTTCCTGCCGGTGCCGCTTGTCGCAAAGCATGATAGTCAATACCACTGGCTCACCGAGGGTGACCGTCCGCAATCCATCGGCCGGCTTTCGGCGTTCATGGGCAATGCCGGCGTCCTGTTGCGCGCCTGGGTCTATGCCCGTATGCTTGGCGGCCCCGGCATGCGCCGCGTCAGTGAGCATGCCACCCTGAACGCCAACTACCTGATGGTGGAATTGCAGAAAGCCGGCTTCGAGCTTGCCTATCCCAGACGGCGTGCAAGCCACGAATTCGTGCTGACCTTGAGGAAACTGCGGGAAGAGACCGGCGTCAGCGCCATGGATGTAGCCAAGCGGCTGCTGGACAAGGGCTTTCATGCCCCCACCGCCTACTTCCCTCTGCTGGTGCCGGAGTGCCTGCTGATCGAGCCCACGGAAACCGAGTCGAAACAGACGCTGGACGCTTTCGTCGCGGCAATGCAGGAAATACTCACCGAAGCCCGTACCAACCCAGAACTGGTGAAAGGCGCGCCCTACTCGCTGCCGTTGCGCCGTCTGGACGATGTCAAGGCAGCGCGGGAGCCTGATCTGGCATGGAAAGGCTGCGGCCACCAGTAGCGCAGGCAGCCTCGCCTGCATACGGACAGTCCAGAACAGCCATTAGCGTCAGGCTGCTGTCGCAGCCATGCAGGCGAGGCCGCCTGCGCTACCTGAAACGATTCATAGGCGCATAGAGTTATGGTTGCAAAGCTGCTGCGTATACATGGCTTGGTACAGGGCGTAGGTTACCGCGAGTCGATGCGGCGCGAGGCCGTAAGGCTGAACCTGTCGGGCTGGGTGAGAAACCGCCGCGATGGCACGGTGGAGGCGCTGGTGTGCGGCAATGCCGCGCAAGTGGAACTGATCGTGGAATGGGCAAAGCAAGGACCGCGCGTTGCTCGGGTGGATCATGTAGTTGTGGCCGAGGCCGAAATTCCGGAAACCAGTGCGTTCGAAATATTGTTCACCGAGTAGTGACGCGCGCCAGCCTCATATTTCTGCGGATTGACACATTAGCGTAACCCAGAAGTACTGGCGATTCTCAGCGATCTGGAATCTGGGTTTGCCGTGACATATCGGTTATCCTTCCACCTTCTTCATTCAGGAAATCCCAACTTGTCCCGTTTAGCTTTTTTTATCTGGCTGTTAAACATCGCCGTGGATACGGTCGGACACACAGCATTCAAGGCCGCCGCCATCACCGAGCATGAAACCGAATGGCATCGCTGGAAAAAAATGCTGTCCTCGCTTCCGCTCTGGATCGGCATCATCTGTTTCGGCTTTGAGTTCGTCATCTGGTTGGCATTGCTCTCTCTCGTGCCGCTTTCACTTGCCATGCTGCTCGGCTCCTTCAATATCGTTGCCGTAATATTCGCCGGCAAACTGATATTCCACGAACGGCTGGATCGCATGCGGGTACTGGGGATGTCTTTCATCACCATAGGTGTGGCGCTGGTGGGAGGTTTCGCATGAAAACACCGCGCTTCTACATCATCGGCTTTGGCTTACTGCTACTGTTCGACACGCTGTCTCAGGTAGCTATTAAACTGGCGTCATCCGACGCCGGCGGATTTGTGATGAATACCGAATGGCTGCGCGAAGTTTCCGTCAACCCCTGGGTTTACGCTGCCATAGGAGGTTACCTTGGCGCGTTTGTCACCTGGATGACGCTGCTCAAACACGTGCCAGTGGGGCCATCCTTCGCCGCCTCACACCTGCAAGTAGTGTCGGTACTTGCCATCTCGGTACTCTATTTTGGCGAACATCTAAGCCTGATGCAGGTGATAGGTGCAATTTCCATTGTGCTTGGAATCGTATGTTTGTCGATGAGCAAAGCGGAACACTCGATTGAACTTTAGCCGCCTGTCAGACTTAAAGGAAATGCCGCCTACGGCTGGGCTTCCGCTGACCTGGCGCGATTTCATGCCCTCCAGCGCCTCGCTCGAGCATGACCTGTCTGCTTACCTGCAACTGCCGGAAGTGCAAATCGAATGTTCCGGCACTGCCGCTTTCATCGTTGCATTGACTGCGCTCAAGCGCATCAGCAACCGGCGTTCGGTTGTGCTCCCTGCCTACACCTGCCCGCTAGTCGCTCTCGCCATCTCGCACTGCGGGCTAACCCCTGTATTGTGCGACGTGCGCAGAAGCCACTTCGACTTTTGCCCGAAAGCGCTGGCATCGGTTTGCGGGGGAGATACGCTCGCCGTCATACCCACCCATCTGGGCGGACGGGTGGCCGATCTCGCCACCATCATGGGAATCGCCCATAGCGTGGGGGCCTATGTCGTCGAGGACGCCGCCCAATCCCTCGGCGTTAGTTGGCAGGGACAACCCGTCGGCAGCTTGGGCGACATAGGTTTCTATAGTTTGGGTGTAGGCAAGGGGCTGACGATATACGGGGGCGGAGTACTGGTCGCCCGGGATGAATCCATGCGCCAGTTGCTGCACGAGACGGGCGCAGAGATTGCGCGGTTTAGTGCCTCCTGGGAAATCCGGCGGCTACTCGAACTTGCCGGCTACGCGGTGCTGTATCGGCCTTCAGGACTAGGAATCGCCTACGGCCTGCCGCTACGTCGTGCGCTTAAGAAAGGCAAATTGATCGAAGCGGTGGGCGATGATTAC
>Ga0172367_10003882_pt1 | contig 18992 bp, 21 predicted proteins | sample Lak10m_FD_114542 | JGI IMG/M metagenome (GOLD analysis project Ga0172367, IMG submission 114542) | Freshwater microbial communities from Kabuno Bay, South-Kivu, Congo - kab_022012_10m | ecosystem: Environmental > Aquatic > Freshwater > Lake | place: Democratic Republic of the Congo: South-Kivu...
AAAGTCAAATGCGGCGTTATCCGCAACATTCAAATAATCCGCACTACCATCAAAATACCCTGACCCACCATAGGTCGCAGCACTCCACGATGCAGTGGGGTTGAATGGGGAGAAGGCGACTACGGAAGTGTTGCCGTTGACTGTGATGGCAAAAGCGTTGCTGCTATTGTCTATGAAACGGTTGGATTGGCAGGTGAGAAAAGCTACTGTACCGCTGGATACAGTCGTCGTTAATGGGCTTGTTGGTGGTGTAAACGCAGTTGTATATAAATCAGCACCTTTGGTCATCCGTACATTGCTTAAATAGCCGTTAACGTACGCAGGGTAAGGACTGCTTGAATTACCACCAACCCAAAGTGATGTGTCAGTTAAATTTGCGCTGTTACTAACAGTACCTCCGCTTTGACCATTCACCCAAATAGTGACTGTTCCGCCAGAAGTTCTAGTAAGGGCAACATGATTCCAAGCATTAGCCGTTACATTTATTGACGAAGTGAGTATTGTCCCTGTTGTCGTTGCAATTGGTGTAAGGGTTCCCGTATTCAAAAACAAACCCATACCCGTTGCTGATCCAGCAGATGGTGAAGTTCTTGTATCAATAAACCCTTGATATGAACTTGTTCCTAGTATGTAGCACCAGCATTCCCAAGTAAACGCCCCTGTTCCCATTTGAGTTGCGGCACTACCAGTACCACTCAAATAATCCCCTGACCCATCAAAATAATTCCCCCACCCCGTCTGTGAGAACGGTGAGAACGTACCCTGCGTGACATTGCCACTACGAGAAGGGTGAAATCCGTTCCCTGAGCTATCTAAAAACGAATGGTTATTTTGCCCGTCAGTGCCATTTCCTGATAACAAAAGAGTGGTATAAGGAAAATAAGGCTCGTTTAGCACTCTAGGTGTAGCATTCAAAGGATTGAACCTTCTTGTAGATAACGTTTGGCTACTAAAAGGTTTCAATGCCATTTATGTAAGCTCCGACCCAAAAATATTAAAACTAACATTTGCTGTTGCATAAACACTGATCACATCACTGTTTCCAAGCGTGATCCCTGTTGTGATAGCAATTGCATCATTCGATGGAAGTGCTGTATCGTATGCAAGGTATTGCGAGTTTGTTAAAGATGCATTTGCAACTTGGATAGCAATCCTAAAAAGAGCGTTTGCTCCTGATAAATTGCAAACATTGATTGTTGATATCACAGCTTGTGTTGCTGAAGGAACCGTATAAATTGTTGTTTGAGTGTTTGCTGAAGGAACTGATTGTCCCAAAACTTTGTATGTTGTTGGCATTTACATTCCTGCTAATAAAAATACATTGAAATCACCAGATCCTGGAGTTCCCTGAGACCCCTGGACACCCTGAGCTCCTTGAACACCTTGATTCCCTTGAGTTCCTGTTCCAGTAGCTCCCTGGACACCCTGAGCTCCTTGAGCGCCTTGTGGTCCTGTTTGCAGAGCTGCACTGACTAATGATACTAATGACTGAGCCATTTAAATCTTTCTTAACTGTTCTACTATAAATTGATCCATTGCAATATCAGAACTTAATATATCTTTTCCTTCAATCCCTACAGATTTCACTACATCTGGCATATAATTTAATAACACCAAAAACGGTTTTAGATATTTATGAAATCCTTCAAGCTTCAAAAATAACATCCTTGTAGCTGGTTCTATTCCAAAAATATTGTACAAAACAATGATATGGTTAAGTATTAATCTCTCTTTTAATTCTCCAGATTCTTGATATCTGCTAAACAATCTTTTAAGATACTTAAACCGGTTTAAGTCATCATAAAACTCTAATGTATCATAACAGTATGGATTTGTATAATGTTTTGCTGCATATAAAAAGAAATTACTTTCATCAAGTTTATCAATAACCATTACTTATTCACTATCAGATCCTTGAGAAAGTTCAAGTTGATTTGTTTGCCAAGGTGATTCGACCCATGATTTCGTGTCATGTTGCCAATTCCATTGATAACCTTCACGATCTTCTGGTTTTGGATCACGAATGATCCATTCCCAATTCAACCAACAAAGTTGTTTTCCTTCAGGAATTTCAGTCGGTGGATTTGGAACCAACACCCACCCAGAAGTGTCGTCTATCGTTGTTTTAGGGATTGAACCATTTTTGGAAAAATAAGGCATTATGTTACTTGTTCCCAAGCAAGATTTTCTTCATTCCAAGCATACATCTGACCATCAGTTGGCATGTCTACGGGTGCTTTCCACTGGCATGTTTCTTCTACTAATACCCAACTATTATAAGGTTTTGGTGGAATAAACGCATCTCTTCCACTATCAAAACTATATCCTGTTCCAGCATAGTTCTTTCTAAAGTTTGCATTGTAACTAGTTTGTTTCCATGTTCCACCTAGAATTTTTTCTAAATGAGCTGCACCAATATGCTCTTTTTCAACCCCTTGTGCATCTGATGTATCTTTGTTATCTACAACAACTACTTGTGTAACGATATCGTTTTCAATTTTTGCAAAATGTGCCATCTAACCCTCCAACTTTAACCCTGTTAAATCTTGTTCTTCACCAATAGTTCCCACTGGAAAAGTATTAAATGATAAACTAATTCTTGTATGATCACTATTTAACGTTTCTACATTATGCTCAAGATACGAAGGAAATAAAATTAAGTTCCCTTTTGTTCCCTCAATCCACCATGTTTTACTATTCCAGTTGTTCCATGATGTTGGAGGAAGATCTATCATTTGTGATCTATCATTGTGAAAAAATACTTTATCTGTCTCAATCGTATCAACATAATAAATTCCAGAAATGTATGAATTTGGATGCCTATGTTTGTGGTGAAATTGTCCTTGCTTTGTGTAATTGATCCACGATTGAGTGATTCTCAAACTAACTTGATATTTTGGTGAATAAACTTGATTAAAGTATTCTAATACTTTTTCAAAAATTAGTTTTTTTAGGGAAGACAATTCCTTTCTTTCAAGAATTGTGTTGTTTGTGCTTGTCGTATTCCCCAGATTATTTCTTTGTGGTTGTTTGATGATAAAAGCAAGCTCTTTTTTAGTCAGCTCACGTGACAATGTATAATTTCCAACAGGAACAGAAAATAAACTCAATATCTCATTTTTTGGAACTGGTTTGATCACATCATTCATGCTAAAGCATCCTCAATTTCTTTTTGTTTGATTCCCATTTGTTGAAGTTGTTCTGGTAACCAAATTGTTGGTATAGAATCCTCAAACGCCTTGATCTTATCTATAGTCGCATAAACTTCTTCTATCGTTGGGCAGGGTCTTGGATCTTCCCAGCGTGTAAAAACGTTGTTGGAAATTTCCCACTTTGCACCTGGTCTGAGAAGATACATTGCAGTATCTATTCCCATTAGCCGATAAATCTTCAAATCAGATTGTTTAGATTGTTTTGTTTTCTTTTTCATTGTATCTCCATAGTAAAAGTATTAAATATATATTGTGGATCATCCCATCTCGTAAACACGTTGTTTGATATTTCCCACTTTGCACCTGGACGTAATAGGTGCATGGCTGTATCAATACCTAAAAACCTGAAAACCTTAGTTGTCATAGACCCTCTTATTGATTTATTTTTATGATGACGATACCGGAACCGCCTGCAGAGCCTGTTCCCGGCGTGGCACGACAGCCACCACCACCACCGCCTGTGTTAACAGTTCCTGCTGAAGGAGTTGAAGACGCACCTGCTGTTGCACCACCTCCAGCGCCACCGGTACCTGCAGTTCCACCTGCCCCGCCACCTCCGCCAGCATAAGTAACGGGAGAACCAGAAATGCTAGACGAAGTACCAGCTCCGCCATTTCCTCCGATGCCTAAAGCTCCATTAGCACCAACAGCAGAAGCGCCACCGCCACCACCACCCCCTCTATCTGTTGCAGTTCCTGGGTTTCCAGCGCCGATACCGGTGCCGCCATTACTCCCCTGCGAGGGGCTTACTGATGGAGTGTTACCGCTCCCTCCCGGTCTAGTGCCTCCAGAGTTTACTGATCCGCTACCACCGCCACCAGAACCGCCATTACCAGCGCCTGAAACGCCACCTTCACCCCCGCCACCGCCCGTAGATGTAATGATGCTAAACACCGAATTAGAACCCGCATTACCGGAATTTCCTGTTGTTCCAGCAGTACCCCCCGCTCCAACAGTGATAGCGTACTCTGTTCCACCAGTAACGCTCAATGCGGTTCCGGTGCGGAAGCCACCTGCACCACCGCCTCCTGTTGGATTTTGGTTTGTTCCATCGCCGGGGCTTCCACCGCCGCCGCCCCCACCAACCACAAGATAATCCACGCTGGTTACACCTGCGGGGCATTTCCAAGTGGTAGTGCCTTTGAACGTAAATACGGTTTGACTTGCTACGGTGTACTTGAGGATAACAATGCCGGAGCCACCTGCATTTCCTGATGCACCACCTCCACCTCCACCACCTGTATTTGCGGTTCCCGAAGTACCCGCTGCGGGAGCAGCGCCACCATTACCGCCTCCGCCAGAACCACCTGACGCAGCTGGACCTTGGGTTCCTGGGGCGCTAGTCGTTGATACCCCACCTCCACCTCCACCTGCATAGGTTACGCTTGAGCCTGTAATAGAAGAATTAGCACCAGCGCCGCCGGCGCCAGCTATATTATTTGAACCAGCTGCCGCTGCCGTTCCGGCTGAAAACGCCCCCCCGCCACCACCGCCTGCTTGACCATAATATCCGCCGCCAGCTCCTCCATTATTTCCTTGTGATGGAGAAGTAGACGGTGTGTTACCAGTTCCCCCAGCAAAAGCGGGAGATCCACCTTGAGTACCTCCACCTCCAGATCCCCCATTAGCGCCTGTTTGTGACGCAGAAGTGCCGCCGCCGCCTCCACCTGTTGAAGTAATAGTACTAAATACTGAATCTGATCCGTTGTTTCTCCCAGCACTTCCACCACCACCAACTGTAACCGTGTAATCAGTTCCAGCAGTAACTGCCAATCCGGTTCCTGTTCTAAATCCACCAGCACCACCCCCACCACCATTACTGCCACCCCCACCCCCACCAGCCACAACCAAATACTCAACTTCTGTCACCCCAGTAGGGCAAGTCCAAGTAGACGTAGCGGTAAAGGTTTGGACAACGGTGTAGCCACCAGCTGAAGGCCAATTTCCTGCACCTTTATTCAAAAAATGATCTAAAATAGAATGTATACCAGAGCCACTGCTTGTTGTTACAAGTTGCTGTGGTCCTATCACTCCACGATTAGAACGGTGCCTCATGTTAACTTATGATCTCATATGATGTTATAAGTGTTGATGAAGAATTTGCTGATACGTTAGCTTGAACAACATCACCTTCGATCAAATACACTCCTGTATCCTTCCCGACAACCACTAAAGTAGAATTTGCAGGAACAACAACACTTCCTGCAAAGTAATAAACTGTAGAACTTCTATTTAAAACAACACTAGTAGTTATATTTGCATTAGAATAATTAGCAACAATCAAATTATTTATTTTGATCACTGTGTTGCTTGCAGCAGAGTTTGTCAGCACGTTTGCTGTCGTCGTTGACAACGCTGAAACATTTGTGTTGCCATATATTGTCGTCACATCGACTATATTAGGGTTAGCCATCCTATCCTCCAAAAACAATAGCCATTGCTATTGATTTTCCTGTAGTAAAAGTGGATCCTTGAGATCCTTGAACACCTTGGTTTCCTTGAGCTCCTACCAATCCTTGAGCTCCTTGAACCCCTTGAGCACCCTGAATACCCTGAGCTCCTCTTGCACCTAATGTTGCTGTCACTTCCCATGTGGTACTATCATAAATCAATTCGACTGTGACACCTTTTGCATCAAGAGTCAAATCATCAGAAACACCTTCGATAGTAGAACCATTTCTTGCTATCGTTACGTTATTACCACTCCAATCATTTCCATCTGTAACTTGTATACTATCACCAGTCGATGGGGTTGCTGGAAGCGTTATCGTAAATGATCCAGAAGAACTATCAGCAATATATCTATAAAATGCTTGTGCGTTTGTGTTTGTTGTTATTCTAGTCCACGCAGTGGTTCCTCCTCCACCACCTCCAGAAGCTCCTTGATATCCTTGATACCCTTGGACACCTTGAGCACCCTGAACACCTTGGTTTCCTAACCCTTGTGCTCCTTGAACACCTTGGTCTCCTTGCGCGCCAACAACACCCTGTGCTCCTTGGACACCTTGAGCTCCTTGAACACCTGCAACACCCTGAGCACCTGTGGGACCAAGATTACTGATATTAATAGTACCTGCCATTGACCCATGTAATTCGCAATTATAATATAATGTATTTGGTGCATCATAAGGTACAACAAATGTAATGGTACCATTAGCAGTACCATTATTGGTTACTCCAGTGTTGTATTGGTTACCTGTACCAGTAGTTTGAGTAGTTTTAATCCAAAATGGATGACCACTAGCAGATATAGAAAAATAATAGGTAAATCCCCTTATAAGATTAAGAGTAGGATTATTGGATCCATTAATTACATACGCACCACTTCCAGAATTATTAACAGTAAAGGTAGCACCTCCTGATAATCCTTGGGCGCCTTGAACACCTTGTGCACCAGCTGCTCCTTGTGCTCCAGTTGCACCTTGAACACCTTGGTTTCCTTGAGCACCAATCGCTCCTTGTGCACCAATTGCACCTTGAACACCCTGAGCTCCTTGAGGACCTGTTGATCCTGTATCACCTTGAACCCCTTGAGCGCCAGCTGTTCCTTGTGCCCCTTGAACACCTTGTGCTCCTGTTGTCCCTTGAACACCCTGAGCTCCTTCTGATCCTTGCGATCCTATTGCACCTTGGACACCCTGAGCTCCTTGAGGACCTGTTGATCCTGTATCACCTTGAACCCCTTGAGCGCCAGCTGTTCCTTGAGCTCCCTGAACACCTTGTGCTCCTTGGACACCTTGATTTCCTTGTGCACCTACAGCTCCTTGTGCTCCAGTTCCACTTGCACCCTGGACACCCTGAGCTCCCTGAACCCCTTGTTCACCTTGAGCTCCTACAGCACCCTGTGCTCCTGTTCCACTTGCACCTTGGACACCTTGTGCTCCCTGGACACCTTGTTCACCTTGAGCTCCTACAGCACCTTGTGCTCCTACAGCACCTTGTGCTCCTACAGCACCCTGTGCACCTGTTCCTGCTGCTCCTTGAACACCCTGAGCACCCTGAACTCCTGGTTCTCCTTGAGCACCTGTTCCTGCTGCTCCTTGAACACCTTGTGCACCTTGAACTCCCTGAGCACCGGATCCTGTTGCACCTTGAACCCCTTGAGCTCCATCAGCTCCCTGAACTCCCTGTGCTCCGATAGAACCCTGTGCTCCAATTGCACCTTGAACACCTTGAGCTCCTTGAATTCCCTGATTTCCTTGTGCTCCGATAGAACCTTGCGCACCAATCGCTCCTTGAACTCCCTGTGCACCCTGGGGACCTGTGTCACCAATGTTGCCTGTTCTTGCAAAAGTTATAACAACACTTGTGTTGTCCGTAAAACTTGTTACCCCTGAAAGATAACTTACAGGAACTTCAAAATAATGAGTGTAGTGAGTATGATATCCATCAATCTGAAATAACGAATAATTATCGTTATTAGAAGAGTCTATAACAGTAAAATGACCCTTAACTGCAGATGTTGAATCATCTATTGTTTGTAAGAAACTGTATATATTAGCAGATGGTGAAGAACCATCTTGTTGATCAATGTATAAAATATTAGCTGATGATAAGCTAATATTGTTGAATCTGAAAAATCCATCACCAGGTTCAGTGTTTGCAGTTGAATCATCATATCTAAATTCAAAAGCAGCACCACCGAATCCTCCTGGTGATCCCTGAGAACCTTGAATCCCCTGTGCTCCTTGCACTCCTTGAGCACCTGATCCAGTTGCTCCTTGAACACCCTGTGCTCCTTGGATCCCTTGATATCCTTGTGCTCCAGTATCACCTTGCGCACCTACTAGGCCCTGTGCTCCTTGAACGCCTTGTGAACCTGCAGCACCCTGTGCACCAGTTGCACCTTGCACTCCTTGAGCACCTGATCCAGTTGCTCCTTGAACACCCTGTGCTCCTTGGATCCCTTGATATCCTTGTGCTCCTGTTCCTACAGCACCCTGGACACCCTGTGCACCCTGGACTCCCTGATTTCCTTGAGCACCAGTTGATCCTTGTGCACCAGCTACCCCTTGTGCACCCTGGACACCCAGAGCACCCTGAACACCTTGTGCTCCTGTAGCTCCTTGAGCACCTGTTCCTGTTGCTCCTTGAACACCTTGAGCACCTTGAACTCCTTGTGATCCAGAAGATCCTGTTGCACCCTGGACACCCTGAGCGCCTGATCCAGTTGCTCCTTGAACACCCTGTGCTCCTTGTGCTCCTTGTGCTCCTACTGCACCCTGAACACCTTGAGCGCCTGATCCAGTCTCACCTTGAACTCCTTGATGTCCTTGTACACCCTGAGGACCTGGAGCTCCCTGAACACCTACTATCCCTTGTGCTCCTTGCACTCCTTGAGCACCCTGAACGCCTTGTGATCCAATAGCTCCTTGAACACCCTGTGCACCTGATCCTGTTGCACCTTGGATCCCTTGATGTCCTTGAACACCCTGAGGACCTGGAGCTCCCTGAACACCTATTAACCCTTGTGCTCCCTGAACACCCTGTGATCCAATAGCTCCTTGTACCCCAGCAGACCCTTGAGCTCCTACTCCAGTTGCTCCTTGAACACCCTGTGCTCCTTGAACTCCTTGGAATCCTTGTGCTCCTAAAACACCCTGAACACCCTGTGATCCTTGAACACCTTGGAATCCTTGAACTCCAAGTGCTCCTTGGACACCCTGTGCTCCTGTATTTCCTTGCGCTCCTAAAACCCCTTGAACTCCCTGTGCTCCCTGAACTCCCTGTGCTCCCTGAACACCTTGTGCACCACCAGAAGGACCTTGAAGCCCTTGAGCACCCTGAACTCCTTGAGAACCTGCAACACCCTGTGCTCCTGATCCAATGGATCCTTGAACACCTTGTGCACCTTGAAATCCTTGATAACCTTGTGCTCCTAAAACACCTTGAACGCCTTGAGCTCCTTGAGGACCTTGTCTACCTTGTGATCCTATGATCCCTTGAAAACCTTGGACACCCTGGAACCCCTGTCTTCCTTGAGCTCCTTGAAATCCTTGCTCACCTTGCACTCCCTGAGCACCTTGCGCTCCTACTCCAGGAGCTCCTTGAAATCCCTGATGTCCTAAAATACCCTGTGCACCTTGGACTCCTTGAAATCCTGCACCGGTAGCTCCTTGGACACCTTGTGATCCTTGAGCTCCTTGAGCTCCTATTGCTCCCTGAACACCCTGTGCACCACCAGAAGGACCTTGAACTCCTTGAGCTCCTTGGACACCTTGCAATCCAAATCCTTGCTCTCCTTGGACACCCTGTGCTCCTTGAGGCCCTTGAGGACCAGAACCTGATGCACCTTGTATTCCTTGAGCTCCTTGTGCTCCTTGAACACCTTGAAACCCCTGAGCACCAGCTCCAATCCCAGCCAGCTGAGAAATATATGTTGCAAAAGCATTTGCTTGAATGTTTTTACTTGTTGATGTTGAAGTATCAATCAACAAGAATAAATCGTTATTTGCTACTGTATTAGCATTTAGCGAATCTAAATCAGAAATCTTTTTTGCGCGATCGACCATTAGAAATCACTTAGTGCTATTTTTTTGATTGTATTATTGGAAACTGCAATGTAAAGATATGTATTATCACATAACAAAGTCCCCTGCTTTATTTCAATAGAACCATTAGCAGGGGTCTGATTTTTTATAACAACATTAGCTGAAGAGTTGCCAAATAAATCAGAAATAGTGACTTTTTTGTTAGATTCTGTGTTGGATGCCGAAACATCCAACACTAACAAAAGATCATTTGGAGCTGGGGATGTTAAAGCAACTAATTCAGATATTTTTTTAGATCTATCTGACATAGATTACACATCTTTGAGAACCGTGTCCTCAGCATCAGCAGTAGCATTCAACATAGAACCCATTGCTACCAAAGTTTCATAGTGAACACGTCCTGCACGTCCACCTGATCCAACAGTTCTAAGATTCCAACCAGAATGAGCAATTCCTTTGTTAGCAGAGCTAATTACAGGAACTGCTGTTGCTGTTTGACCTGTTAGCGTATGACCTGTTTCGTTCAATCCTGCTGTTATGTTAATTGCAGTTCCACCAATTGTAGAAGCTAACTTTAATCCTGTAGAATTAGCTGAAACAGCAAAATAGGAAGTTCCATTGGTTAAACCACCTACTGCTGTGTTACCTGTAGCAACAGTGTAAGTTACAATATCATTGTTCTGAAAAACATTTGTTGAAATACTAATAAATTCAGTCGTGTTTGCTACAGCACTATTAGCATTAAATGTTCTTCCTGAAGGTGCTGAAATTGCAATTGTAGGAATAGTTTCATAACTAGAACCTGCAGCAGAGATATTCACAGCTGAAATATATCCAGTTGCGTTAGCTTGGGCATTAGCAGTGAAACCAGAACCTGATTCATTTGAAACAGTTACAGTTGCGTTTGCTGTGTAACCAGAACCAGGGCTTGTGATTGTAACAGCAATAACAGAACCATTTGAAACACCAACCTCAGTTACATCTGCTCCAAATTGACCAACAGTCTGACCTGTAATGAAAGCATCTGGTGTAGTGTTTCCAAACAGGTTGTCTCTGTTATCAGTATTTGGTGTTAATTTAACAGATGTTGGAGCCCACAGTACACTGTTTGAGCTTGCATCTTGATTTGACCATTGAGCCATTTGTTTTTAACTCCTTAAAGTATTCTATTATTTATTACCAGTTAACATCTTGTGAATTGTCATAAGATGTGCATGAGATTGATGGATTCCTTTTTGAGCTTCTGCTCTTTGAGCAGGTTTCATCTTCTCCATTGCATTTAACACCTTATGAGCTACATGGCCATGGACAAAATGTTTCTTACCATCAGCAAACTCTACATCTGCACCACCTTTCTCTCCATGGACAGCTGCATCAGCAGCTTTCTTTAATTGAACGGTAATGTTTTTATCTGCTTCTGGTCCTGTATCTGGCTCATTATCATCTTCTTCATCATCTTCCATAGACTTTTTAGCTGGTGTAGGTGCGATTGGATTCTTTTTAGGACGTCCACGCTTAGCCATTTCTCTAAGGATTTCTAGAAGAGATTGTTGTGCTTCTGTAGTTTCTTCTACTTCTTCGCCCATTGCCCTTTTTTGACTTATTGCATATTTTCGTTGTTTGGCTGGTGACATAGATGCCATTGAAGCATTTTTTCTATCCCTTTCTACTGCACGGTGATAGCCAGTTCTTAATCTAACTGCTTGGCCCATATGTTCGTCACCGGCTTCATCGTGTCCTTTTTCTCTAGCTAAATTAGCATTCTTTGATGCTTTTTTTGCCGCACGGTCTAAAAGACCAGGTGATAATTCATCTAACTGTTCTACTTCTTCAATCAATTTCTTTGCATGAACAGTATAACCTTTACCCTGCATGTCAGAAATATGTTTCTTAGCAGCAGCAACAGCACTATGAGTCCCTAAGAATTTGGTTTTAACAATCTTACCAGTTTCTTTATGCTTCATGTGAACTTCGACACCTTTTGGAGTTGAGGCGAAGGCTTTTTCAAACCCTGGTGTCATTGCCTCTTTTAGAATGTCGGCTAATCTTTTCATATTACATTTTCTTCTTTTTAGAATGCATGTGGCTTTCTTGAGCTAAAACTTGAAGTTCTGTGATAGCAACTTCCTTTTCAATTCCATGCTCAAACATAACATCATACCATGCAATGTTACCTTCAGCATCAGGATCAGCGTGTTGGCTAAACAATGGCTTACCTTCTTTCCACTCTTTATGGAATACTTTGGTAGCACACATATGTTTATCACCTTCCATAGAACCAGGTGCAACACCATCCATTGGTGCTTCATTGAGATATTTTTCAACGGATTTCTCAATATCAAACCACTCTTCGAACTGCTTTTTACCCCCATGCATTGCATAAAAGCGTTTTATCATTTTATCTTTGCTGTGGCGGATCATCTTGCGCATTTCGCCACTTCCATACTTCCTTTGAACATGGTGTTCTATGTTTTTAGCTGCTTTTTCATGTTTATCGTTAATTTCATCATCTTGTTCTGACTCAAATTCTGAACCATCACCACCTGATTTAGGGAAATTGCGCTCATTGCTATCAAAGTGTTTGGCATGTTTAGCATGGAGCTGGGCTAAAGATAATTTGTCATAATTTGCTTTTTCAAGTATGGGAGAATGCAAATAAGATTCATTAAGATAGTTTTCAACAAATTTATCAATGTCAAACCACTCATCAAACTGTTTTTTACCTCCATACATTGCATAAAAGCGTTTTATCATTTTATCCTTGCTGTGGCGGATCATCTTGCGCTTTTCACCTCCACCATATTTCTTGTGTACGTGAAGTTCTATAGCTTTAGCAGCTTTTTCATGTCTATCATTCACAGAATCATCTTGTTCTGACTCAAATTCTGATCCATCACCACCAGATTTTGGGAAATTACGTTCATTACTATCATAGTGTTTAGCATGTTTAGCATGAAGCTGGGCTAAAGATAATTTGTCATAATTTGCTTTTGCTTCATTGAATATTTCTTCCTTTTTAACCCCACGTCCTTTTAACACATCACCTTGAGTAATTTTGTCAGCAGGTGGTGTCATTGCTGCAAGTTTACGTTCCTGATCATTTCGTGGAGCTGTTCCACTATGAGCAGGTTTCATCATCTTCTCTTGCAACTTAGAAATGTTAATAGCGGATTCCTCAGCGGCTTTTGCTCTTGAGTCCTCCACAATTTTTCTAGCTGCTTGAGCAAGGCTAGCTGTGATTCCGTTAATCATTTTTTCTCCTTAGTCGTCATCTGTAAATTTTATTTTTCTTTCCATTCTTTTTGATCGATTGTATGGAAAATCTTTTTGATCTATATCTAGGTCTTTAGCGATCTCACCTGTTTCCCAAGCTGGAGGTACAGCTGTAGGAGAACCCTTTTTACCAACATAGCTTTGCAAATCTTTCAACTCTTTATCAAGATGGGTTGGCTCTGGAACATCTGGAAGAAATCTTTGAAGTAATTTTACTTTCTCAATGTTATCTTCAGCATCACGAACATCATCCTCGTCTGCTGTTCCTGTTGTTCTAACCTTTCTTAAAATTCCATAAAACCTATCATGAAACATTGCTGACTTTTCAATATAGTTAGCATCAGCAGTTTTAGGAATTTTTGAGAAGTATATTTGAGCATCAGGGCTCATTTCAAAGTTTCTTGTCTTGTAAGTTCCCGCACTAACCTGATCTTTAGTATGTCTTTCAATAGGAACAGCTGTCTTAGGGCTTATGACATCTTTAATAGCACTATCTAATGTTTTGTAAGTTTTTACAAAACTAGTGCTTCCTGCAACTTCTTTGATTGTATGAGCTAAGTTTCTATATTTCATCTTGTTTTATTAAAAGATCTCAACATCCAACCATGCTTTTCATGAGCGGTAATCAGATCTTGAATATGGTTAGAGATACCAAATTGACTCAATCTTTCAGCTTCTTCGTAAGTTTTTCTTAACCCTTCTAAAACTATAATGTTATCAGCTTCTAATTTTTTAATCATTTCTAAAGGTGAAGGAATACTTGTTTCATCAAATATTGAAGTAAGTTCTGAAAATCTTCCAAAAGAACCAGGAGCATATTCATTCAACGTTCTAATAAGTTCAGCAACTCCATCTATCTCACCTCCAACTGATTCATAAAATTTTCCTAAGAAATCATGATATTGTGCAAAATCAGGTCCTTCAACATTCCAATGAAAATTTTGCGCTTTGACGTACAAAGCGTAAATATCAGCTAAATTTACTTTTAAATTGTGATCTAACATTACCAAGACCTACATGCCCAATAACGAGCTTTGTGTTTTGGACCAGGGTTCTCACAATTATGACGAGCTCTGAACGACCTTCTTCTTGCTGGAATATTCTTTTTAATAGTCATATTAGGATCACCAAAGTTCACTTTGACTACATTGCCAGTTGATGGGTGTTTTACATATACTGATCTTTTCTTTGGACCACTGGGAGTAAGGAAAGGTTTGTTTAATGAAACTTTTCTTCCCTTCACTTCTTCAAAAAGTAAACTAGGATTTTCTTCACCCCAATCTTCATAATCTTCCAAGCCAGTAGGCTCAAAATCTTCCTCAACAATACCTTCGCAATCGTCACAGCAAACATCGTTTTCTACAAACCTTCTAAATGATTCAACTTTGAAAACTCTTTTATGCGCTCTTACTTTTCTTTGCTTTCCAAATCTATCAACAATAATCTTAAAATCAGAAGTATCTTGTTCTATTTCTGACTCCTTCATAGCAGCCATATTATCAACTAGATTTGGATAAGGACGTCCTGCAGCTTTAGCTCTTCTTTTTGCTTCTGCTTTATCAGCAGGAGACATTTTGTTTTTCTTTCCTTTATTCGGATTAGGTTGATCCCAAACAGCTTCTGCTGCAAGTTTTAGAACATCACTATCGTCATTAAGTGCGTTTTTTCCCAATGCAAGAAAAGCATTCACTCTATCAAATCCACTTTGTTCGTCTGTTTCAAATAAACCTCTTAGAAACACGGCTTCTAAAATTCCTTTTGGAATTCCATGTTTAGAAGCTTTTTCGTCCAAAACTTTTAATACTTTATCATTTACTTGCTCAAATAATTTCACTAGATCGTCTAGTTGAACATCATCGCCTGACATAACTGGGCGAGCAGACATGTAAGATCTTAAACCTTTTACTGCTTCACCTGATCTTTTTGCTTGAAGTCTTTTAACATCAGCCGATCTAAGATTAGGAATCATTCTAGCAACCATTGCTTTTATCATTTTAGCTTTTTTATCAACAACTTTGTCTACTTGAATTTTATCTGAAGGAGCTAAAATTTGATATTCTGCACCTCTTGCACCAGCAAAACGTTTCCTAAGAATGTTTTTTGCGATTCTTTCTGCTGATTGAGCTAATTGTTGAGGGGTATGGAGTCTTTGTCCAGTTATTTCTTTTCTACGTTCCATTTTTGCATGGACTCTACGCATTAAAGAAGCACGACGGCGACGCTGAGCTAAATCAATAACTCTTTCATTAAGGTTATTGTTTGGTTCTAATTTAGGATTTAGAACGATTTGATCTTTTTCTTTAGACAATTCAATTGTCTTAGATGACTTCTTGCCACCTTTTGTAACATTTTTATCCATTTATTCTCCGCAGGTCTACCGAAGCCTTACTGCAAAGTTATTTATAGTTTAAAAAACTTCATAAAACTAAGCGATTCCCTAATTCCCAATCCTTTTCTAACATCATCATACATTTCTTTAGAATGTTTTTCAGAAACGTGCGAAGGAACACCTTTTTTAAATTCTTTGTAGTTTCCTTCACTTGCATGGGTCCTCATTTTAGACGCTGACATTCCCTCAGCTCCTTCTGAATCTGGATCTCTCTCACCAGAAGAAACCACATGATGGGTTTTAAAGTTAAAGTGTCCATGTGATCCATGAACACCATTATACTTATGAACCAAATGTTTATATTCTTCTACTCGATCAGAACCTGCTACCATAGTAACATGATGATACCCAGCATTATGGAGTTTAGACAAATGATGTAAAAAACTAGGATGTTCTTTGGAAGCTGCTTCTACATGAGTTCCTGGAAAGAATCTTTTCACATGCTTTAGTTTAGTATCAGAATCTAAAGGATTTTTCTTAGCATCATGAGAGTGTGATACAACTAAATGAACAGGTCCACCTCTTTCTTTTGCAACTTCATGCATTTTTTCAACTAATTTTGCATGACCTGTAGTAGGAGGATTCATTCTTCCAAATGCAAATGTTACATGGGAGTAATCTGTTTTTTCAGTAACAGGTTTTCTATTTTTAGATTTAAGAGCATTTAGTCTATTAAACTCTTCTCTATCATTAAGTTTAGAAGGTCTATTGTTGACAGATATTACAGTTCCTTCTGTCTTAACTGGTTGTCCATCAACATGAGTCTCAAACTTTTGTGACTGGTTAAATGCTTTGACCAATGCATTTTTAGCATTAATTAAATGAGAGTGTGTTTTAATTAAAGAATTAAAATGTTTACTATTTTCATCCACTAAACGCATAGCAAGATCATGTCTAGCTGATTTTGCTGCTTTCACTGCTGGTGTTTTAAGTTTATCAATATCTTTTTGGTGTTTCTCAGTCGACCATTTTTTATAACCTTCTATGGTGGGTTTCTTGCCAGCATTAATTTGTTGATTCAAATAAGATTTAAAAGGTGTGTGGTGAGCTTCTACATGTGGAGTAGGTGAGTGGTCTGCTTCTTTGTAAGCCTGATCGGCCTTTGCCATCTCATCGTTAAACGTTTTCTTTAGTGCTGGTGAGTATTTTTTAGGATCAAGTTTCAAATCAGGTTTAACTACATGAACATCCGGATGCTCTTGAAAATCTTTCAAATCAGGATTATACTCAGCCTTTAGGTCATCCCATCTTTTTCCGTTGTACTTTGTGTGGATTGCAAGACCGATCTTTGATTTAGCAATTTTTTTACCCTCTTCACTATTAGTAGGTGTAGAGTAAGTAATAGTATTAGGAGTAAAATGATACTTACCATCTTTTTTCTCAATATCCTCTTTTGTGTGTAACAAATCACCTTGATACACTCCAGGACCAGGAGGTAGTATTTTGTGAATATGTTTAAGAGTTTCTTTTAATTTGCTTGCTAAACCTGGTGAATGTCCATGATTAGTTTCAATATCATGTTCACTATAATTAATTTTAGGATTTTGATTGAAAGCAGATTTGGTAGTTACAAACACTCTTCCAGTTTCTGGATGCCTTCCAAATACTACAGAAGGAGAACCATCAAACTTTTCTGATACTTTAGAATCTGTTTGATGGCCAGACAAAATACCATGTGCTTGTTGTAATGTATTTACAGCATGATGAAATCCAGCATAACCAGCATTCAACATATGATCTTCTGGATGCTCAAGATGTTTTAGCTTTTCTTCAAGTTCGCTATGCTCTTTTTTCTTGGTAGCAGTGAACTCTTTTTGAGCTTTTTCTTTAGCTGTTGTTTTGGCAGCTTCTAAAATCATATTACTATTGTTCCACCAGAAGGTTTACCTGAAAGTCTGAAATTCGCCATCACATCTATTGAGTTTGGTTTTCCAGGACTATTTAAACCTCTTGGTTGGATTCTTACCTCTAATTTAGCTTTAAGGTTTGACAAATTATTTAATTTAGACACATTTAATTTTTGATAAACTTTAGTCATAGTTTCATTCGGAATTCCAGTATCTTCAATCGTCCATAATTCATTGCCAATCATCATCATTAACACACTATTATTACTTCCTCTTCTTGATTTTTTAAACTTCTTTTTATAATGAGATATGATCATATCTCCCATTGAAGTGTCATCTAAGTTAGCAAGTTGATAATTTTTATCTGTGTCTTTATTGTAGTTTACGAAATCTAGTAATTTAGATCTTCTTAGAGCTTTGTCTGATATAACTGTAAGCACACCAGAATATAATTTAGTTACTCTTTTGTCAAAATGTTTTTTAAGATCATTCAAAAGTCTTTGTCCATTTTTGACACATGTAGGATTTGCGCTCATAATCTCTAACATGTCTTTTTTATCTTCATTGCCTAAATCGTTTGAAGTAAACTTTTTACCATCAAAAATCCAATCCCGCATACTCCCCATCTGAGCTTTAGCGTCTGCTTTATATTCAATATGAAGATCAACAGGTTTCTTATCAATCATTAAAGTGAACCCAAAGTCAGGAAATGCTGTTCCAAATCCGGCAGGCTTTACAAATGCCTCGGGATTACCAAGAACTTTAGATAATTTATTGTAAGCGTTTATTTCCGCTTGTTGCGCTGCTGAACTAACTGCCATAAAATCTCCATTTGAAATATTTATCTATTGAGATTTATGTCCAGTATTCTATGTGTTTGTGGATTGAGCGCTATGGATTTATAAAATCACAACCTCTCCGTAGGGATTATAAAGAATATACATACTGTTTAATCATCTTAATTTTCTTTTAGATCGTTATGAATAAGTTTTAGTACTGAAGGATGAAGCTTATCCACATTATGGTGCATAGAAGGTTTCTTGAGATTCTCCAATTTCGGTGATCCTCCACCATGAACAACAACGTGGTGAGTCATTTCACCATTGGGGTGTTCTACAAAGTATCTAGAAGATTCACCTTTTTCTTTATCAATACGTTTATAAACACTGTGCCCTTGTTCAGTGTTGCCTACGTGATATGTTTTAATTTTACCTATTTTTTTAGTAATTTTAGAATCTTCCTGCTCGAGCAAATACACACCAGATCTGAACTTACTAGAATTATTCATAGACAAATAATTTGATGTAGATTCTATCAAAATAGAAGAATACTTATCTTTAGGTTGCTTCATTCGTTTTCCTTTACGTAATAAATATTTTAAAAATCAAACTATACAAATTCCATAATAATATTTATCTATTGGAGATTTCTGTCCAGTATTCAATAAACTTCTGAGCTTCGTTTTCAGACTCAAAATATTGTATAAGAGTTTGAAAGCTATGAATGTTAGTCATAACAACACAAATAACACCCTCGAGAGTGCTTGGCTTGACCACCCAGTCGTTTATTAACGCTGGGTGGAAAGATGCGAGTTTGTTAGGCAATTTTATCAACCATATCTTTTTTGAAATTCTAACACATCTTTTAACCTGTCGCTAGCATAACTGGCAGCAAAAGCATTAGGTTTAACCAAAGGAACAACATTACAGACACCCTTAATGTAGCCAATTGCTTGAGACAGAACAATACTGCTGTTATGTTCTTCGTTAGGATTAATGTC
>Ga0172367_10003884_pt1 | contig 18986 bp, 17 predicted proteins | sample Lak10m_FD_114542 | JGI IMG/M metagenome (GOLD analysis project Ga0172367, IMG submission 114542) | Freshwater microbial communities from Kabuno Bay, South-Kivu, Congo - kab_022012_10m | ecosystem: Environmental > Aquatic > Freshwater > Lake | place: Democratic Republic of the Congo: South-Kivu...
CATTTTTCATACTTAATTATTTTCCTCCTCGTTATTTATTTTTATTATAAATAACAAATCATTATGAAAAAAGAAATCATCATCATGGTTATTGCGGTCATCGTAATGATCGTTTGCCCAAAAGATATATTCCCACAGAAGAATGCGCCAGTGAGTCCGATGAGTTATAAAAGCTGGACTCTTACTTTTGCAGGAGGACCTGCAACCCATTACTGGGGGAATGGAGTTGGTTTTGGTCCCGCTTCCAAGATCATTTTTGAGAATGGTACTTGGAAATTGGGTCCTGGCATCCTCAGCCTGGGAGGAGAGGCTACAATGTCATTTTTCGGACACACATATTATGAAGGATACGAAGAATCCTGGGCTAATTTCATATTCGGTGTAAGAAGCGCCTACCATTATGGCTGGGGTGTGAAAGGACTCGATACATATGGGGGAGTCCCTCTGGGAATGGGTTTTTCAATATATAATCAGGCTGATTATCCCGGATACACAGGCTATCATGGTGTTTACCCATATTTCGGATTTTTCTTCGGGACCTCTTATTTCTTTAACAGAACAATTGGAATTAATGGCGAGTTTGGTTATAATTCTACATATGCAAACCTGGGCTTGATTCTCAAACTCAGGTGACAGATCGCCGTAACTTCACCGAATAACTGAATAAACGGTAGGTGACATATCCGATCAGGCTGCCTGCTATAAATCCTGATATAACATCACCGGGATAATGTACACCGAGGTAAATCCTGGTGTACCCCATAAAAATTGCCCAAAGGAAAAGCAATACGGAAATCGCTTTATTCTTATTTTTCAGCAGGAATATGAGAAATATGGCAATTGCCATTGTATTGGAGGCATGTGCGGAATAAAATCCATAAGTTCCTCCGGTATATCCGTAAACCGTATGTACTCCCTGAAGCCCTGTTTCATGGGTAGGACGCGGCCTGGCAATCCACTCTTTAACCAGGTTGGAAAGCTGATCGCTTACAATTATCATCAGTGCTGCAAAGAATATTATCAAAAGAGCATTCCACCTGTAATCACGGATTACAACAAACAACAATAACAAATAAAGTGGTATCCATATCATTGACCTGGTTCCATAAAAAAACACCGGATCCAGAAATGAGCAATGTAATCCGTTCAGGAAAAGAAAAAGGGATTGGTCGATATTTTTAAGAATCTCCAGAGTAATAATTTATTTGGTCATTATGTTGAGCTCCTCCCACAAGATCCCTTTTAGTTTTTGTAAACCTGTCTTTTTATGTGATGAAATAAAGATCCATGGTACATCCGGCAGCTCGTTCTTAAGCTCATTCATGATCTCTTTATCTGCCAGGTCGCTTTTTGTTATTGCCAAAACCCTTGATTTATCAAGCAACTCGGGATTATACTGTTTCAGCTCATTAAGCAGTATCCCGTATTCCTCTCTGATATCGCGGCTGTCAACAGGTATAGTGAAGAGCAATACCGAATTGCGTTCAACATGTCTCAAAAATCTGAGTCCCAGTCCCCTGCCTTCATGAGCCCCCTCTATGATCCCCGGTATATCGGCCACAACAAAAGAATGTTTGTCATGATGGCGTACAATTCCAAGATTTGGAACCAGCGTTGTAAACGGATAATCGGATATCCTCGGTTTTGCAGCAGAGATTACCGAAAGAAGTGTCGATTTCCCTGCATTCGGGAATCCGACAAGCCCGACATCAGCAAGCAGTTTCAGCTCAAGTATTTTCCAGGATTCTTCACCCGGTTCCCCTGGCTGGGCAAACTTTGGAGCCTGTCTTGTGGACGTTTTAAAATGATCGTTTCCCAATCCGCCCCTGCCGCCATGTACAAGAATATGCTGCTGTCCATCTTCAGTGATCTCACATTCAAAGTTACCTGAATCAGCATCGCGGACAATGGTTCCGGGCGGCACTTCAACGATTACATCTTCACCGTTCGCGCCATGCATCAGCTGACGTGCTCCGTTCCCACCTCTTCCTGCTCTGAGATGCCTGGTAAATTTTAAATGAATTAATGTCCAGATATCCTCGTTCCCCCTGAGAATGATATGTCCGCCCCTTCCTCCGTCCCCACCGTCAGGACCACCCCTTGGATTAGTCCTGGTCCGTAAAAAATGGGCAGATCCTGCTCCTCCCTTTCCCGAAGCACAAAATATTTTTACATAATCGACGAAGTTTGATTCTGTCATCAGGAAAATATCACTTAATTATTGTTGTATTAAATACCTGCTACCAAATAGATATTATATAGATAATAGCCTTATAACCACGAATTTATTTCCCTTGAAAGACTTTGGAAAATCTCTTCGATGCCTCCCACTCCCAAAACTCTTCTGAGAAGGTTACTCTTTTTATAGTAATCGGTCAACGGTTTGGTATGACTGTGATACTCAACAAGACGGTTCTTTATCACTTCTTCGTTATCATCCTTTCGGCCCTGCTCTAACGCTCTGTTTATTAATCGTTTAATCAGTTCGTCTTCATCAACTTCAAGAGCCAGTACAAGGGTGACCTTGTGTCCAAGCCTGTTCAACATGTTATCGAGTTCAGACGCCTGGTTAAGGGTTCGGGGAAAACCGTCCAGAACAAATCCTTTGGCTGTATTATGTTTCTTAAACACCGATTCCATTATTTCAATAAGAAGGTCATCTGAAACCAGCCGGCCGGCATCCATCACCGACTTAACTTTTAAACCCAGAGGAGTTCCCTGACCAACCTCCGACCGCAGGATATCGCCGGTTGAAATATGTATCCAACCGAATTTCTCTGCGATCTTCGCAGCCTGTGTGCCTTTCCCTGCCCCCGGGGGACCAAATAAAATCAGTATAAACATGTGTGACTGCTTTAGCTTACAATTTTATAAATCTCCGGCAGATTCCTGCCATACCCATTGTAATCCAGTCCGTAGCCGACAATAAAGTCATTCGGTATTTCCATTCCCAGATAATCAATAGAGAAAGACATTCTGAAGGCATCAGGCTTGAAGAAGAAACAGGCAATTTTCACCTCCGCCGGCTTTTTTTTCCATAATTCATCAAGCAGATTACTCATGGTGATCCCTGTATCTACTATATCCTCTACAATAAGGATATTACGGCCCGTGATCTCTTCGCCAAGGCCTATCAGCTCATTGACTTTGGCGGTCGATTCAGTCCCCTTGTAGGAAGAATATTTAACAAATGAAATTTCACATGGAATGGTCAGCCTGCGCATCAGGTCGCCGGCAAATATAAATGCCCCGTTGAGTATGCCAAGAAGGAGCGGATTTTTATCTTTATAATCATTATTTATCCGGATGGCAATTTTTTGAACAGTATCGGCAATTGTTTTTGAACCAAGGTAAGGTTCAAACTTTTTATCCAGAACTTGAATTACAGACATTTTCTTGGGGATTGTGAGTTTACAAAAGTAGAAAATTAATCACTATTTTTGCCGGAGAACCGATAATCAAAAACCTATGAACCCGAAAGTGAGCATCATCATGGGTAGTACATCCGATCTCCCGGTAATGGAAGCCGCAGCCAGATTTCTAAATGAGATGCAGGTCCCATTTGAGATGAATGCCTTGTCTGCCCACCGTACACCCGAAAAAGTTGAAGAATTTGCGCGTCATGCCCATGTACGGGGTATTTATGTAATAATTGCAGCCGCCGGGATGGCAGCCCATCTGCCGGGTGTGATCGCATCCATGACAACCCTGCCCGTAATAGGCGTACCAATTAAGTCTTCCTTGGAAGGGATCGATGCCCTGCTTTCAATCATCCAGATGCCTCCCGGAATCCCGGTGGCAACTGTTGCAATAAACGGTGCCCAGAATGCAGCCATCCTTGCCGCTGAGATCATAGCTGTCACAGATCCGGAACTTCAGAAGAAACTCCTGAAGTTCAAAGAAACGTTGAAAGACAAAGTCATTAAAGCCAATGACGACCTTTCAAAGCTGAAGTTTGAATACAAAGTATAGGTCAACAGGTTATTTACTCAAAGGAAGAATTATAGCTTTCTCATCATCATAATCCCATCCCTTAAAGGGAGTAACATATTCCCGTCACAGGGATAGGTTTGAACAAACTCATTGAACTCAACTATACCAAGTGTCTCTTTATCGAGCTTGCTCCGGTCTTCAAGAACCTTCCCGTCCCAAAATGCATTATCAGCAAGCAGGAATCCACCCGGACGAAGCCTCTCCATAACCATCCTGTAATAGTTAAGATAATTGGGTTTATCGGCATCGATATAAACCAGATCCCAGTCTTCATTGAGTTTTGGAACTACCTCCATGGCATCCCCGATGTGAAGTATCACCCGGGCTTCCAGACCCGCCTCACGGATATATTTTCTGATGATATCCTCAAGTTCCGGATTTACCTCAATTGTATGGAGAACGCCCTGGGAATAACTACCCGTGGTGGGGCATCTCCCCTCCCCGGATAAGAAAGGGCCGGGGGTGGAGCATTCTTCAAGTCCGGATGCCAGGTTAATGGTTGAATATCCTGTGAAGGTTCCGATCTCCAGAATCCTTTTCGGTTTGATCATTTCACTTACCATTCGTAAAAAGGTTCCCTGCAGGTGCCCTGCCATCATCCGCGGATAGAGCTGTGTCAGATTGGTTTCTCTGTTAAGCCTTTCAAGAACAGGCAGTTCAGGGGTCGTATGCCTTTCTGCATATTCAATCATTTCAGGAGTTATCATGGCTATTTTATTGGTTTAAACGTCAGCATGCTCAGACGGGAATGCTCAAAGATGTCGTTGGCAATTTCCCTGAGCTGATCTGCGCTTATGGCTTCGACTTTCCGGAGAATGTTCTCAACAGGGTCGTACCATCCCCTGATAAGATAACTCTTCCCGACAGCCAGCATTACGGACAGATTGGATTCCTGGCCGATGGCGATCTGCCCCATAAGTTGTTTTTTTACTGTATGAAGCTGAACAGGACTTAGCTTATCATTGCGTAGTTTGCCGAGTTCCTTATGAACAATATCCGCTGCCTGTTCAAAATGTATGGTATCGGTCGCGAAATAAATGGAAATGATACCGGAATCGGAAAAGGGTGTATAATTGGATTCGTTGTGGTACGTAAGACCATTCCTTTCACGCAGTGCAAGCGATAACCGGGAATTCATTATCGGCCCGCCTAAAATGTTGTTCAGAAGGGCAAGGGCGATCATTCTTTCATCGGTATACGGGTATGCTTCAGCGCCAAGAATACAATGAACCTGGAGGATTTTTTTCTTTACTATCCTTGTCACCGGTGCATATGTCTTAAATGGTTTTCTCGGCCTCGGCATTCCTGTTTCAGGCGTTTCATTGAAATATTTTAAAGCTGCTTTTTGTAATCTGGGAAAAGGGATATTTCCGGATGAAACAATTATTATACGGTCACATGAATATGTATCGCGGATAAAGCGAAAGATGGTATTCCGGTTTATTGTTTTCAACGACTTCTCACTCCCGAGAATATTATTGCCTAAAGTATGGCCTTTGAAAACAAGGTCTTCAAAATCATCAAAAATCTGTTCCGAAGGAGTGTCCCTGTACGACCGGATCTCATCCCGCACCACCTGCTTTTCTTTTTCAAGCTCCTTCTCAGGATAAACGGAGTGAAATAAAATATCGCTGAAAAGTTCAAGTGTCCGGTCATAATATTCATACAGGAATGAAGCATAGATACAGGTCTCTTCCTTGGTGGTGAAAGCATTCATGTCGGCCCCTACGTTCTCCAGCCGGTTCAGTACCTGTAATACCGATCGTTTTCGTGTTCCTTTGAAGATCGTATGTTCAATGAAATGGGCAATACCGTGTTCATCATGCATCTCATCCCTTGTCCCGGAATTTATAAATAATCCTACATGAGCAATCCTGTTGGGAATTGAATGATGAATCAGCCTGATCCCGTTCGGTAAAGTGAATGATTGAATGTCCATTAATTATTTCCGGGTATCGATCAGTATCTCAAGCAATTTTATCCCGGCTTCTGAGATGATTGTCCCCGGTCCGAAAATCGCCATAGCCCCGGCCTTATAAAGGAAATCATAATCCTGTGGTGGGATTACACCACCGACGATGACGATGATATCTTCACGTCCAAGCTTCTTCAGCTCTTCGATCACTTGAGGAACTAGTGTTTTATGTCCGCCTGCAAGAGTGGAAACACCAAGGATATGAACATCATTTTCAACCGCCTGCTTTGCTGCTTCGGCCGGTGTCTGGAACAGAGGACCAATGTCCACATCAAAGCCAATATCGGCATAGCCTGTGGCCACAACCTTCGCCCCCCTGTCATGACCATCCTGTCCCATCTTGGCGATCATGATACGCGGCCGCCTCCCTTCCTTTTCTGCGAACTGATCGGCCATTTCCCTGGCCTTTTTAAAAGTCTCGTTATCCTTTGACTCCGAAGAATATATTCCGGAAATACTTCGTATCACTGCTTTATACCTCCCATAAACTTTTTCAAGTGCATATGAAATTTCACCTAAGGTAGCTCTTTGCCGTGCTGCATCGACCGCTAATGCAAGCAGGTTCCCATTACCTGTTTTTGCTGCTTCCGTAAGCAGGTCAAGGAGTTTGTTGACAGCTGCATTATCCCTTCTTTCCCTGGTTTCCTGTAATCTCATGATCTGAGAATGACGGACGGCTGCATTATCCACATTAAGAATTTCAATAGGATCCTCTCTTTCAAGTCGGTTGATATTGACACCTATAATTTTATCCTTACCCGAATCGATCCTTGCCTGCTTTCGTGCGGAAGCTTCTTCGATCCTCATATTGGGGATCCCTGTCTCAATGGCTTTCTCCATCCCTCCCAATTCCTCGACTTCCCTGATGAGATGCCACGCTTTATGGGCTATCTCATGGGTAAGCGTTTCCACATAGTATGATCCTGCCCAGGGATCGACACTCCTGCAGATTTGTGTTTCTTCCTGGAGGTAGATTTGGGTATTTCTGGATATCCTTGCTGAAAAGTCGGTAGGTAACGCTATCGCTTCATCAAGAGAATTTGTGTGTAATGACTGTGTATGACCTAATGCGGCAGCCAGCGCCTCTATGCATGTTCTGGTCACATTGTTGAACGGATCCTGTTCCGTAAGGCTCCACCCTGAAGTCTGGCAATGTGTGCGCAATGCCATCGACTTTGGATTTTTTGGATTGAACTGTTTAACAATCTTGGCCCACAGAAGTCTTCCTGCACGGAGTTTTGCTATCTCCATGAAGTGATTCATCCCCGTCGCCCAGAAAAATGATATCCGGGGAGCAAATGAATCTATGTCCATTCCAGAATTTATACCGGCCCGAAGATATTCAAGTCCGTCAGCCAGGGTATAAGCAAGCTCGATGTCGGGTGTTGCACCGGCCTCCTGCATATGATAACCGCTAATGCTGATAGAATTGAACTTGGGCATATTCAGTGCGGTGAATTTGAAGATATCAGCAACGATCCTCATTGAGGGCCCCGGCGGATAAATATAAGTGTTCCTGACCATGAACTCTTTCAGGATATCATTCTGTATGGTACCGGCCAAGGATTTCATCGCCACACCCTGTTCTTCCGCGGCAATTATATAAAATGCAAGAACCGGCAGAACAGCTCCGTTCATTGTCATGGAAACCGACATCTTTCCAAGTGGGATCTGATCGAAGAGTATCTTCATATCCTCAACCGAATCGATTGCCACACCTGCCTTGCCAACATCCCCGACAACCCTTTCATGATCGGAATCATATCCTCTGTGGGTCGCAAGGTCAAATGCAACCGACAGTCCCTTCTGGCCTGCTTTAAGGTTTCGTCTGTAAAAGGCATTGGATTCCTCGGCAGTAGAAAATCCTGCATACTGACGAATGGTCCAGGGACTCATTACATACATGGTGGAATATGGTCCCCTTAGAAATGGTGGTATTCCTGCAGCATAGTTCAAATGCTCCATATGCTGCAGGTCAGTATCTCCGTAAACCGGCTTTACAGGGATTTGTTCAGGAGTCATCCAGCTTTTGTCAATTCCCTCCTTTTCTTCCCATTCGGAAAATGACATGGTTTTGTCTGTTTTAAGCTTTAGTTCGACTTTTTTAAAATCAGGTCTCATGTGTCAAATGAAATTACAGCTTAAAACGAAATTCCGAAGACCAGGAAAATGCTCTGGGCCTGGGGATTTGTAATGAGAGAAGCCTGAACAGGGAAGGAATATTTTTCGGTGACCGGGATCTCCTTGGTGGCGGTTAATCCTACATTTATAATACCACCGTAAGGTCCGTACCATGAACTCCCAATAGGGGTTCCGCCGATGAAAGGTTTCAGCTCCAATTCAATTTTTTTAAACTGAAAACGATATGCGGCTTCAAAATATGTTGAGAAATTGTTCTTGTCACCATATCCATATACACCGGTTGAATCCTGGTTTTTATCATCACCGTAAACAACAGTAGATGCAGAAAGGATCAGTGGAAATTTTTCACCTCCTTCAAAAGCGAGTGAAACCTCAAAGGCATGCCCGGTGGTGTTATTATTATAATCGAAGTATCTGTTTCCGTCATTTGGATTCAGACCGTTCAAGGTAAAATAATCAAAAAACATAAGTGTAAACCATTTGTAGGTATATGAAATATACAGGTCAACCTCGGAATAATTTCCCATATCGAGTAAGGTTGTATCATCAACCATAATGCTGTGACCTGCAAATGCATAAGAACCCCAGGCGCCGATATTCAATCCCTCCCAGGAAAAGTATATATTGGGCTGAATGGCAGGAGAATTCCCCAGATCATAACCTCTCCATATATACCGGCTCATGATGTCGGCACCGAAATTCAGTGTTGGTCCTCTTTCTTCTTCCAGCTTCAATACTTCTTCCAGCACCTTTTCCTCCTGCGCATGAACAGGTACCTGCCACAGGAATATCGTAGAAGTGATCAAAATGATAATCCGTTTCTTCATATCTGTGCCTTTTAAATATTCAACGCCCTTGCCAAATCGGCCTGGCGGAAAGGTTTGCTCATATAATCGTCCATTCCCGCTGCAAGACATCTTTTTCTGTCATCAACTGTGGAATGGGCCGTAAGTGCAATTATTTTAACTTTCTTCCGGTCGTTATCCTTATCCTGGAACTCTTTTTCCAGTTTGCGTATCTGACGTGTGGCATCAACACCATCCATCACAGGCATCTCCAGATCCATCATTATCAGATCATACTGATTTTGACGGAACTTCTCTACGGCATCAATACCGGTTTCAACAACATCGATTTTATGTCCAAAGCTCTCAAGTGTCTTGACAGCCACCTTTTGGTTGATCTTGTTATCTTCCGCCAATAAGATATTCAACATACGTTGTGAACGGAACCGCATTTTAGTTGAATATTTTTGAATCACCCTGATCAGCTCTTCCGGCTGGAAGGGCTTGGCAATATAATCATCCATACCGGCTGCAAGGAATCTTTCGCGGTCGCCTTCAACTGCGTAAGCCGTAAAAGCCACAATATAAACCGGCCGCCGGTTTGGATTTGATTTTTCAAAATCCCTGATCTTTTCAGTAGCTTCCAATCCGTCCATAACCGGCATCCTGATATCCATGAGGATAAGATCGTATTCCTTCTCCTGTATCTTCTTAACTGCAATCCGGCCGTTTTCAGCAATATCGAGATTTGTATATCCATCCCTCTCCAGTGAGGTCCTGGCCACTTTCTGACTGATATAATTATCCTCAACCATCAGGATGGATAACGATTTAACTGATTTTTTCTCCTTTTCTTCTCCTAACTGTTCAACTTCAGCCCGATCCGCCTGATTAAAAACTGCCGTAAACCAAAAAGTAGAACCCTTCCCTTCCTCACTTTCCACCCCAATTTCTCCCTCCATCAGATGGGCTAAATCTTTGGATATCTTTAATCCTAATCCTGTCCCTCCGTATTTACGTGATGTGGAAATATCGGTTTGTGAAAACTCCTTGAAAAGCTTCTCCTTTCCCTTTACCGAAATGCCAATGCCGGTATCATGAATCCTGCACTTCAGCATAAGTTTGTCATCCCTCTGCCAAACCGGTTCAACATTAATATCTATACTGCCCTGATGCGTAAACTTAATAGCATTATTGGTCAGGTTCATGATGATCTGCTTAAACCTTATGGGATCTCCTTTTATGACATCCGGTAACTCAGGAGAGATGGTGGAGTAAAGCTTTAATCCTTTCCCCTCTACACGGCTATGTAATATTTTCGTGACTTCCTCCACCTGGTTCGGTAAATTAAATGGCACATTTTCAAGCTCCACCTGCCCGGCTTCAATCTTGGAGAAATCAAGAATATCGTTAATAATGGCCATAAGGTTATTCCCAGAGAGATCAATGATCTCAAGATAATCCCTTTGCTCCGGGGTGAGTTCTGTTTCCTTCAGGATGTTGGTCATCCCGATCACCCCATTCATCGGGGTACGGATCTCATGACTCATATTGGCTAGGAAAATGGATTTTGCACGGCTCTCCCTCATTGCCAGTTCTTTTGCCTTATGTAGCTCTTCCTGGATCACCAACCGTTCCGTATTCTCTTTTTGAAGCTGTTCGGTACGTGATTTGACTATTTCTTCAAGGTTGTTTTTATATTCAAGAAGTTCTTTTTCAGCCTGTACACGTTCAGAGATCAATTTTTCCAGACGGATGGTATTTTTCTTATATGAGTTCCTTATTGCCGCCAGAATTGGCAACATAATAAACATAAAGAACAAACTTATTATCAGAACAGTAGGTATCCTCTTGAGTATCTTTGCATTCAAAAAACTTATATCCATATCCGCTCCGACCAGGTATTTATTCCCATTGGGCGACCTTACCGGGATAAACGCGCTTTCAAATGTTCCCCAACGGTCCGATGCTGATTCATAAACCGGACCGGAGCTATTGATGGCATTTTTAAAGGTTTCTGTGGTTTCAGTATATTCCTGCCAGTATGGGGGTAGTTCATTTTGGACAAACTCTTTATCGGTTGCGCTGGAGGAGGTGAAATATACTTTCCCGTCATGCACAACAGCGGTATACAGGTATTTTACCCCTGCTGCCTTGGCACATTTGGAGAGAAGGACTATATTTTGATAGTTTTCGGAGTCACTGATGGAAGTACTTGATACTGCCCTGTCGTGAAAATCGGCAGGGAGGATATATTTAATGCTTTCGGCCGTTAGCAGCAATTGGGCATCTACCTCTGAAATGATTCTGTTTCTCTCTGCAAATATTGTCCAGATTGTAAAAAAAGACAATCCGATAAAATAAATGATCAGAGAGTAAAGGAATGGCTTGAAGGAAAATATCCAGCTTTTTTTACTCATTTCTTTAAAGATTAAGGATGCGGTTTAGCTCTTCTATTTCAACAGGCTTATTCAGATAATAATCCATCCCTGCCTCGAAAAACTTGTTTCTGTCATCTTCAAAGGCATTGGCAGTAATTGCAATTATTTTAATCCGGTTTTCGGTGGAAACTTTTCTTTGTTTTTCCAGTTTTCGGATTTCCCGGGTGGCAGTTAATCCATCCATTACAGGCATCATTATATCCATTAAAATGACGTCATAACTGTTCTGTTCAAATTTCATCAGGGCGACGGAACCATCGGGAGCTGAATCTACACGGTGACCTGCCCGTGAAAGAGCTGCTGTTATCAGGCGAAGGTTAATGGCATTGTCTTCCACAACTAATATGGAAAGTGTCGCTTTGGGCGTAGAAGCTGATGAGGAAGAAAATTCAGTGCTGCTCATAAACACTTTTGAATTTAATGATTGAATAAATTATTCTATGCCAAGCATGGTTTGATATTTCTTTAATGTTGCAAGCAGGATGCTTCCTGTATGTATGAAATCGTTGATCCCGGCTTTTTGTAAGACATCAATTGAATTTTTTGGATATCCTGCAACCAGTATCTGTTTAAGGCTACCGGTGGCCTTTATCTTTTCGCAGATTTCAGGAACAATTGCAGGGTATTCTTCATCAGAACTGCAAATTACAATAATCTCTGAATTGGAGCCGAGAGCGGCATTTACTCCTTCGTCAATGGATTGAAATCCCGTATTATCAATTATTTCATACCCCGCACAACCGAAAAAGTTTGTAACAAAACCTGCCCGGGCTCTGAGCATGGAGAGATTCCCCATCGTAAATAAAAATACAGAAGGCTTTTTATTTCCCCTTTTGATGAACTTTTCCGTTGCCAGACGAATCTCGTCAAATGCCTGAGAACCTTTATAGGGTGGAATCCGGAGATAAGCAGATTGGTTTTCTTTGCTCTTCCATTCCGGATATCCTATATTATCAATCACCTTTTCCTGCAGGTTAGGGTACTGGTTAGTGCCGATCATGACAATTTTCCGTCTGTCGATATCCGCCTCTTTTTGTTCGCGCGCTTTCTGTATTTCTCCCTGTATAAATCCTGATTTTATCGCTTCAATAATACCCCCTTTTTCTTCAACTTCCAGAAAGAGATTCCAGGCATGTGAGATGATTGCGTCTGTCAGGTTTTCCAGATAATAGGAACCGGCAGCGGGATCGACTATTTTATCGAGATATGACTCCTCTTTAAAGATAAGTTGCTGGTTCAGAGCCATCCTCCTCGAAAATTCATCCGGCTTTTTGTACCTCAGATCAAATGGCCGGATGGTTATGGAATCAGTATTACCCAATGCAGCCGACATGCCTTCAGTTGTAGTCCGTAAAAGATTCACATAGGGATCGTAAAGGGTCTTATTCCAGGCCGCCGTAGAGGTGTGAATAAAAATTTTCAGTGACTCACTATTCTCCGGATGGAATTGTTCAACCATTTTTGCCCACAGAAATCGTGCTGCCCTGTGTTTTGCTATCTCCATAAAATAATTTGAACCGGCTCCGAATGAAAGCAGGAACTGTTGTGCAATTTTGTCGATGCTGAATCCCTTTCCGGTCAGTCCGACGATATATTCACATGCAGAGGCAAGGGTGAAGGCAACCTCCTGAACCAGCGTTGAACCTGCATCTTGAAAATAATGTCCGTTGACCGTCAGAATCTTAATGTCGGGAAGATACTTCCTGGAAGCATTCAACAAATATTCCGCTTCTTCAAGGTTGTTCCTCCAGTTGATATAAAAGTCGCCGTGAAGCAACAAATAACTTATCGGGTCGAAGTTGATGGATCCTTTTATTTTTTCCGGTTCTTCTCCCCGGCTGGTAACTTCGTAGCTCAACAGTTCAAGTGTCAGAGGATAGGATCTCGATGAGAAAAAGTTAATATTGGTTTTTGACAGTTCAATTTTGTCCAACAATTGCCGCAATTGTTTATGCGTCGTCAATTCCCTTGCATCGAATCCAACCGCATCTGCTCCCCTGGAAATAGATTCCAGAGCCTGTCTGTTCGCCTCTTCAATGTCAGTTGAAAAAAAATCAACCCGGATAAGCCAATCGTTTACTGTTTTTTTATTGCCTCTTAAATATGGATAATCCGCTGGCTGAACGTTTAAATACTCCAGGCTTTGAAGGTCTTCCACACGGTAATATGGCTTGATATTGAACCCTTCACCGGATTTCCATACTAATTTTTTCTCATAATCGGCTCCCTTCAGGTCATCAAAAATCTTAGTTTCCCATTCAGATGTTGCAATAGGTGGGAATTCTGAAAATAGTTTCAACGGTCCGGCAGGGTCCATCTTTGTTTATCAGATTTTTTAGTCTTGACGAAGCTTAACGTGCAAATGTAATTAAAATTAAATCAATAATTTTACAGAAAAACTTGAATATGATCGTTGCAATAAGTGGGGCATCCGGCTTTATCGGTCAGGCCCTTAAAAAACAAATCCGGACAAGAGGATGGGATATCCGTGTGATTGACCGTGATTCATTCGCCCTCCCCGATAAAAAATTCGGGGAAAGATTTATTGAAGGTACGGATGTTATCATAAACCTTGCCGGCGTTCCGATATCAAAAAAGTGGACCGGCTCATATAAAGAGGAAATCCGTGAAAGCAGGATCAGTACAACACGGAAAATAGCCGGAAACATTATAGCGGTTGATAAGAAACCTGATCTGTTCATTTCGCAATCTGCCATCGGGATATATGATTCAACACATATCCATAATGAATCCAGCACCTTTTTAGCCGACGGATTCCTTGCAACTCTTTGTAAGGACTGGGAGGATGCGGCTTCAGGCGCTCAGCATGCCACACGTCTTGTGATTTTCCGCACCGGACTTGTATTTGGTGAAGGCGGCGGATTTCTTGAAAAACTTTATTTTCCCTTCAGTATTGGATTGGGAGGTAAGGTCGGCGATGGAGATCAGACTATCTCGTTCATTCATCTTGACGACCTTGTAAATGCTTATCTTTTTGCGATCGAACACCCGTCTGTTTCCGGAATTGTAAATGCCGTAAGCCCCTTCCCGACCACTAACGCTGAATTCACCGATAAATTCGGAAAGGTTTTAAACCAACCAGCATGGCTGACAATTCCCAAATTTATCCTGAAAATGAAACTTGGTGAAGGAGCATCGATGCTGCTGGAGGGACAGCATGTCTTACCTGAAAAATTGGAACAGGCCGGATTCAGGTTTACTTATCCGACAGTCCAGAACGCCCTGGTAAAAATATATAAGTAGCGGTTTTATTCAACAATCTGCATCTCTTCAGTCAACCGCTTCGCCCCACATACCTTATCTATAACGAATAAACAATACCGGATATCAAGTGAAATATTCCTGCACTGGGATGGATCATACATAAGATCGCTCTGGGTCCCCTCCCAGTTCCGGTCGAAATTTATCCCAATCATCTGCCCTTCGGAATTCAAAACAGGACTTCCCGAATTTCCTCCGGTTGTATGATTGCTTGAAATAAATGCAACATGAATGGTGCTGTCCCTGTCTGTATACCTTCCAAAATCCTTTTTCCTGAATAATGTTTTTAATCTGTTATCAACGGCATAATCATAAACCGTTGAATCTTCCTTCTGCATCACCCCTGCAAGAGTAGTAAAATAGTTATATTTTATCCCGTCGGCAGGAGAAAGGTCATCCACTTTCCCGAATGCTACCCTTAATGTGGAATTTGCATCAGGATACAAAACAACATCCTCATGCATCTGTATCTGTCCCTCCATATAGAGTCTCTGAAGACTATCCATCCCGGAATTGAACCGGATCATTTCTGGTTGCAACCGATCCTGGTAGGTCTTGTAAATACTCTGCGAAAGAATGTAAGCGGGATCTTTCTGAAGCATTTTTATCTTCGACGGTTTGAAAGTTTTAAGAAAGGAATATACATCACATGAATCTGCAAGTATTGAATGGTAAAATAATTCCTCTGCGTATCTTTCATAGTTACTGTGATACTTTTGACGTATTACCTGAAAAATTTCAGGCTGATATTCACTGTTCATACTGGTTCCCACCTCACTTAGCATGGTAACCATTATTCTTTTGTCGATATCCGCCTGATAGTTTTTGAAAAATTCGCGTGTTGCTTTAACCAGGCTTGCAAGTTGCTTCTTCAATTCTTCATCTTTAATGTTCTTTCCCTGACATATTTGGATCAGCTTTTCAAAATTGTTTGCATAACGCACTATTTCAATTCCGAATGCTGCCTCAGTGATATAAAGGTTGGAAAGATCAACCGGCAAATATTCAGCATATATGTTTTTAAACTCAGTCAGAAGCCCTCCGTATTTTTTATTTCTATCCGGATCAGATTCAGCCCATGACTGAAATGTCTTCTCAAATTCCCGCTTTGTTTCTATCCCATCCTGTCGCCTGATGCCCCGGCTCTCGCCAATCATTTTCTTCCATCCGTTTGCGATCCCGGCCGCTTTGCTGGCATACTGTATCCTGATCATACGGCTTGAACTCATTGCTTCATGAATTATATCCAATCTCTTTTGGCGAAGGTCAGTTCTTAACGGATTTTCTTTTAATGCAATCAGCCCGACAGCATCTGCAGGCAGATATTCCCTTGTGTTTGCAGGATAACCAAAAACAAAAGTGAAATCTCCCTTCTGATAACCTTTCAATGAGATTTTCAGATAATTCCTGGGTTGATACGGTACATTCTCTTTTGAATATTCTGCAGGCTTATTATCCTTCCCGGCATAAATCCTGAATACTGAAAAATCTCCCGTGTGACGCGGCCACATCCAGTTATCGGTATCACCTCCGAAATTCCCGATGTTCGATGGAGGAGCTCCGACCAACCTTATATCCCTGAAAACCTCGCTGATTATAAGAAAATATTGATTACCATTATAAAATGCTCTTACTTTAACCTCTAAACCGGTTTCCTGCCGTGCTTCCTTTTCAATATTTTCTATATTTTGTTTGATTTTTTGGGATCTTTCAAGTTGACTCGGCCGTTCTCCGATACCTTCCAATACCCTGCCGGTAACATCCTCCATTCGAACCAATAATGTAACAGTCAGGCCCGGATTTGGCAGTTCATCATCCTGGGAAGTTGCCCAGAAACCGTTAGTAAGATAGTCGTGTTCAAGAGAACTGTGACGCTGAATCGATCCGTATCCGCAATGGTGATTCGTCAGGATCAGTCCTCTGGCAGAAACAATCCCACCTGTACAGCCACCACCAAACTGAACAATGGCATCTTTCAGACTGCTGTTGTTCACGCTGTATATCTCTTCAGCGGTCAGTTTTAATCCCATATCCTGCATCTTCCTGATATTGAGCTTTTCAAGAAGCATGGGGATCCACATACCCTCTTCGGCAAACAGAATTGATGTTCTCAGGATCAATAATGCAATGATTAATATAAATTTCTTCATACCTGTTTAAGTTGAAAGCATAAATAATAGATGTTTTTTCCTTCTTCAAGCCACATTCTTTCATAGAAAGTCTGTATGGATATAATCTCTCCGGAGATGCCGGAATGATACAGGTCACTTGTCGATTTCAAGAGCTTGTGCCCCTTCTCTGAAATAGTGTCAAGCGTGAATTGATAATATTCCTGATTATCGGTTTTCAGATGGATCATTCCTCCCATTACCAAAATCTTACTGAACTTCCCGAGGAACCATGGAGCTGTGAACCTTCTCCGGATTCTCTTTGGTTGAGGATCAGGAAAGGTGATCCATATTTCCGATATTTCACCTGGTGCAAATATTCTTTCCACATGGTCAACCAGCGTCCGCACAAATGCTACATTTCTGATCTGCTCTTCAATGACTGATCTGCAACCACGCCATAACCGGGCTCCCTTAATATCAATGCCGATAAAATTTTTTTCCGGATGAATGCGGGCAAGTCCTGTTGTATATTCCCCTTTACCACAGCCAACTTCCAATACAAGCGGATTCGGATTATAAAAAAAGTCTGAAGTCCATCTTCCTCTTAACCGGAATGAAGGATGGAGATCGATGTATTTGGGTTGAAAAAGGAAGGGAAATGTGAGGTTTTCCTCAAAATGGATCAGTTTTTTCTTCGGCACCTGGAGTTATTTTTCAAGAAGCCATGCTCCATGGAATTCTCCCGATCTGGTGTGTTCAAGTAGTTGTTCTGCCTCCTGACGGGAATTACTCGTACCGATGGTAACCCTGTATAATCCTGATCTGGAACGATCAAATATGGTTGCAGTAATATCCTTCAATTTCAGATCAGCAACCAGGTTTTCTGCATTTTCTTTGATTTTAAAAGCTCCAATAATTACTGCATAAGTATTCTCTGCAATGATATCCTGAACAGGTTCCTCAACCGTTGCCATGGATTCAGTTACCTGATCTTTATCGGAAAATTCTTCATTAGCCATTGAAAGGTTTGCTTCTTCAGGAGTATCAAAAACCGATGGAGCAGGTTCCATCTGTAATTGCGGATCGGAAGATGTTTGTGGCGCTTCCTTTTTATCCACAAGGGAGGCAGAGGAGAAGCGTGAAAAAACAGAAGTTAAAATGCCGGCATTATTTCCCGGATTGGTTTTAAATTTATCGTATTGTGTAATACCAATGATGGTTGCAACACCGACAGGGATCGCAATTAACGCAGCCCACTTCAACGGGCGTGGCAAAATGATATGTTTTTCTGTTCTTTGTTTTACCAGGAATGGGATGGTTTTCCCCAGCTTTGCATTATAGGGATTTATTGATACCGGCGGGGAGATGAACGATGTGAGCCCAAAGGCATCCGGTAATAAATTGATCGTCTTATCCTGTTCAAACTGAATATTCCCTTCCCTGCCCATCGTAATCCTTCCGACACCGGGAATGATGAATGGCTTTCCTGATTTGAGGTCATGTCTGCATGCTTCAACCATTTCATCGATCCTGCAGCATGCATCGGGATATGATAACCCCGCTTCAGCAGACAGATGATTGGCTAATAATCCGTCATTCTGAACGAGATTTATGTTGAATAACAATTTTTTGAATGGCGGTGAAAAGGTATGGTGAACCGGATCAATCCGTGCCGGGGAATAATTTCCGATGAATCCTCCGAAGCCCGGAATGATGACGCAATCATGTGCTGTCAGAAGCTCAGAGATACATTTCTTTAAGTCCATGGTTATCACACTTTGCGAAAAATGCTAATATACATTTTAATGGCTGAAGAATTTAATCTCTGTTAGTAATTTTTAATAAATCGGCCGGGGTATCTACTGCAATTGATTCGAATTCAGTCTCCCTGACAAATACCTGATATCCGTGCTCAAGCCATCTGAGTTGTTCCAACGATTCAGATAATTCCAACGGGGTTGATTTTAACAGGACAAGCTCCTTTAAAGTTTCACTCCTGTATCCATAGATGCCAATATGCTTGAAATACCACGATGTCACAGTCGGTTCAGACAGACCCTTCGCCCGGGAAAATGGTATTCCTGAACGGCTGAAATAAAGCGCCCGCTGTGTTAGATCCGATACAACCTTAACTACATTGGGATCGGTTAATTCTTTATTAGTTGTTATTTTTTTGGCCAGCGTCGCAATTTTTATTGCATCATCATTGAAACTTTCACAAAGCTGGGTGATCTGGCGCGGATCAATGTATGGTTCA
>Ga0172367_10003885_pt1 | contig 18986 bp, 12 predicted proteins | sample Lak10m_FD_114542 | JGI IMG/M metagenome (GOLD analysis project Ga0172367, IMG submission 114542) | Freshwater microbial communities from Kabuno Bay, South-Kivu, Congo - kab_022012_10m | ecosystem: Environmental > Aquatic > Freshwater > Lake | place: Democratic Republic of the Congo: South-Kivu...
CCTGCTGGGTCCTTCCGGGTCGTGCATATCCCCTTTGCTGATCCTTATCGGGTGCCTCGATACCCCCCGCGGCGGGGAGTATATCCTAATCTACCGCCTGGTAAGTGCCATGTCGGATTCGGAGCTGGCTCAAGTGCGCAACAAGGAAATAGGCTTTGTTTTCCAAACATTCAACCTGCTGCCCCGATTGTCGGCACTCGAGAATGTAGCATTACCGCTGGTTTATGCCGGATGGTCTCGCGCTGCTCGGATGGCTCGGGCAGAGGAAATCCTGGATGCCGTGGGGCTAAAAGATCGTATGCACCACAAACCCAATGAGTTATCAGGTGGACAGCGCCAGCGGGTAGCCGTGGCACGCGCCCTGGTCAATAACCCCTCTATCATCCTCGCGGACGAACCAACAGGAAACCTCGATACAAAGACCTCCTACGAAATCATGGAGTTGTTTGAAGATATCCATGCACGGGGTAACACGATTATCCTGGTTACCCACGAAGCAGATATTGCAGCCCATGCCCACCGCATCGTACGGGTACGGGATGGACTCGTGGAAAGTGATTCTGTCAACGGCGACGTGGTAAAACTCCGAAAGGAATTAGCTTGATTCGGTGAACCAGTGTTCGTCCTTTGCCGTTTAGCAGTTCTTAATATGCATAAATGGCGTTCAAAATTTACACCAAGACGGGCGATCGGGGGGAGACATCCCTTTTCGGAGGTTCCCGTCTTCCCAAGTCCCACCTCCGCATTGAAGCTTACGGAACCGTCGATGAGCTGAATGCACACATTGGTTGGGTACGCGATAATTGTCCGCTGGAGGAGGTACGTTCACCACTCCTCTTCATCCAGGAGCTACTGTTTGTGCTGGGTGCCCGGCTGGCTGCCCCTCCGGGAAAAGAAACGACCTTACCCGGATTGTCCGACAAAGAGGTGCACCAATTGGAGGAGTGGATTGATCTGATGGAGGGCCAACTGCCCCCCCTGCAGCATTTTATCCTTCCGGGAGGGCACCCACTGGTTTCTTCCACCCATATTGCACGTTGTGTATGCCGGCGCGCAGAGCGGCTGGTCGTCGCACTCGACGCCACCGATCCGCTGGAATCGGTGCTGCTCGTGTTCCTCAATCGCTTGTCTGATTACCTTTTTGTGCTGGCTCGGTACCTGGCGCTGCGCACGAACACGGCGGAAATTCCCTGGATAGGAAAAAGGGATTAAAAAATTCCTATTTTCGTTTCATGGAACCATGGAAAACTGTTTGGGATCGGCTTCCTGCCGCATTGAACTACGTGCTCATCCTGGTAGCTGGACTGGTGCTGGCCTTTCTTTTTCCCGATGCTCCTCAATTTAAGTACTCCTTTCGAATAGGCGGGGTATGGCATTATGAGGATTTATACGCCCCGTTCGATTTCGCCATTCCAAAATCAGCCGAATCCTTTCAGATGGAGAAAGAGGAGCTGGAAGCGGATGCCGGCGTGTACTATCGCCGAGAAGATTCCATATCACCCCAACGGCTCAAGCAGTTTGAACAAGACTTTTCCAATCAGTTGAAGAGCCTGGAGCCTTCTCAGTTTGGCGATGTTCAGAAATACCCTTCCCTGTACCTCAATTACGGAAGCTCCTTATTGCAGGAGTTATTTCGCCGCGGTATAATAGCCTGGGATTCCTCTCATATCATGGGAGAGGTACTTCCGGTGGTGCAGGTAATTTCCGGGAATGTACTTCGGGAGGTGAATCCCAGCACCTTACTCACGGTACCCCAGGCTCATGGGTTGCTTCGCGACTCGCTGCCCCACAGTGGGCTGAAGGAACCGGCGTTTTTGCTTCCAATACTGGCGGATGCGCTGACCCCAAACCTGTATTTTGATGCGTCTATGCAGCAAAAACAGCAGGCACAACGCCTGGAATCGCTTTCCCCCTACAGTGGCATGGTACGCAAAGGAGAGCTGATCGTACCTCGGGGTGGGGTGATTACCGACCCCGTTTATCAGATGTTGCTGGGGTATAAAGAGCAATATACAGAGGGTGCTTCCCAACAACAGGCAGGACTATTTCTTTTTCTGGGGGCACTGCTGCTAACGGCAATGGTCTTAGGCGGTTTTTTCTGGCAAATACAGAATACCCATCCATTTGTTATTCAGCGGTTTAACCATTTGGTTTTTCTCCTGTTTTGGGTAGTTTTCTTCGCTTATTTGGGGTATCTGGCCAGAGAAAGCCATACCATTAACCCCTATCTGCTGCCGTTTGCCTTGGCTCCTATTGTGCTGAAAAATTTTTACGATCGGCAGATCGCATGGTATGTGCATCTGGCCACGATTTTGTTGGCTGTCTTTATCACCGGGCAGGGCTTGTCTTTCGTCATTCTTCAGTTGGTCATTGGGGCACTGGTGATTGCCATCCCGCAGGAACATTTAGGTGGCCACCGTTTCCTCGATTTATTCTTGCTCGTCGTCGTAGCCCAAGGCGGTACCTACATGGCTCTCGAGTGGCTGGAAGGAAGTACTTTTCAGCAGCTCAACTGGACTACTGCTTCCTGGCTGGTACTCAATTCTTTCTTATTGCTGCTGGCGTATCCCCTCACTTCTTTATTCGAGCGAATCTTCGGATTGAATTCGGTGTTGCGGCTCCGGGAGCTGAATGATACCAATCGCCCCCTGTTGCAGGAATTGGCAGCCCGTGCGCCCGGCACTTTCCAGCATTCCCTGCAGGTGGCGCACCTGTCGGAGGCGGCAGCGCGCAATATAGGCGCCGATTTTCTGCTGGCACGGGTAGGAGCCCTGTACCACGATATCGGTAAAATGCAGCAACCGGAATATTTCATAGAAAACCAGAATAGCCAGAATGTGCACGACGGTATTTCTCCGCTCGAAAGTGCGGAGGCTATCATTCGGCACGTGACGGAAGGCGTGCAAATGGCGAAGAAACATCGGCTACCAAGGGTAGTGGCCGACTTCATACGCACACACCACGGGACTACCCGGGTGGAGTATTTTTTTAGGCTTTTCACGGCTGAATCCGGAGAGGCCGAAGCAGCTACACAGGCAGATTTATTTCGATACCCAGGTCCTCGTCCCCGCAGCAGGGAGGCTGCTATCGTCATGCTGGCGGATACCATTGAGGCTGCTTGTAAAAGCATCAAAAACCCTACCGCGCTGGAAATAGACCAGATGATCGACAAGCTCATCCAGCAAAAGGTAGAACAAAACCAGCTAAGTGCGTCCGAACTGAGTTTTTCCGACCTGGAAATCTGCCGCAACACCTTCCGGCAACAGTTGCGTTCTATCTATCACCTTCGGGTGGAATATCCATCCTAAGGGATTGGTTGTCTGCGGTGTTTGCAGGACTACGATCGGCAGACCGCGGGGACTCCACTTCCTTGGGATAGGGGCAATGCCGGCAGCCGTTACCACAACAATACCCCCTATGTTGGAGGTAATGGGCACTCAGCACCATTTTCCCATGTTCCAGATAGTAGTCGAGGCCTTCTACCAGTGGATGCTGGCGGGGCATTTTACCGAACGAGCTGCGGGACGCTGCGCTGTAACGCGGCAAAGGAGCCAAAGAGCACGCTGGCAAAGAACACATCACCCGCCAGGGAATTCCAAAAGAATGGGATACCCGCTATATAACTCTGTATCAACCCAGCGACATTTTGCGGATAAAAAGGATTATTCACCCAGGCAGCGAAGTTGGTGGTGAGGAAAAACAGGAGCGATCCAGCTACGGAGGCACCTAGTACCGATTGCCAGCTAATCTTGCGCAGCAGGCGCATGCCGAGGAGCGAAACCAACGCAAAACCCAGATATACCGCCGGACTTCCAAACCAGGAGAACCCATCATACAACTCCGGAAATTGTGCCGCATAGACGAGGTTGTTCAGGAGCAAGTCGCTGAACCACAGGGCAATAAATGGAATAAGCACGGCAATATGCCGCCTAAAATGCGCCGCGCCAAACAACGCCAAAGCACCAACCGGGGTGAAATTGGGCGGGTGGGGGAGTAAACGGCTGATAGCTGCTAAGAAAACTATTCCTGAAATAGCCAGTAAACGGGCGTTGGAATTCGGGTTTGTCATATCCGGATAACTTGATTATGGGGCAAAATAACCCAAAAGCAGGCGAAAAACCAAACTTTCCATGAAACACCAGGGACGCAAATGGGTTTTGTCCAACTAAAATCTTTTGAATAATCCAACGGAATTTGAACCCCAAAATACCCCTGTGATGCGTGCTAAGTTTTAGATTTGTCATTTCAATCATTGCTCACCAGATAACGATAATACACATGGTACATCGTCTAATGCTCGCCGCCGGCCTCTCTATGCTGGTTGGTTCGTCGATTGCTCAGCCAGATCGGTGGCAGCAACGCGCGGAATACGTAATGGATGTGGATTTTAATGCCTCCCTGCATCAGTATCAGGGAAAGCAAAAACTCACCTACTACAACAACTCCCCGGACACGCTAACGCGCGTCTTCTACCATCTGTATTTCAACGCCTTCCAACCGGGGAGTATGATGGACGTTCGTTCGCGTTCGCTCCCAGATCCGGATCGCCGCGTGCGCGACCGGATTTTCAAATTGCAGCCCAACGAAATCGGGTATATGCGGGTTAAATCGCTTTCCCAGGATGGGAAACCACTCCAATTCGATATGGTGGAAACAATCCTGGAAGTGGCGCTGCAATCCCCCATTCTGCCGGGCCAAAAAACGGTGTTCGAAATGGAATTCAACGGACAGGTGCCCATTCAGATTCGCCGTTCCGGACGGGATAACGCAGAAGGGGTAGCGTATTCTATGGCTCAATGGTATCCCAAATTGTGTGAATACGACTACCAGGGCTGGCATGCCAACCCCTATATCGCCCGGGAATTTTATGGCGTTTGGGGCGATTTTGACGTGACGATTCACCTGGATAAAAAATTTGTCGTTGGAGCTACCGGCTATCTTCAGAATCCCGGCGAAATCGGGCATGGCTATGAGATGGAAGGGCAGAAAGTACAACAGCCCAAGGGCGAAAAGCTCCATTGGCATTTCAAGGCACAGGATGTACACGATTTCGTATGGGCCGCCGATCCAGAATACACCCATACGGTACTCAAACGCCCGGATGGACTGGATCTTCATTTCTTTTTTCAAAAAAACGCCAAAACAGATTCGACCTGGACAGCTTTGCCTGCCGTCATGAATCGCGCCTTTGATTACATCAACCAGCGCTTCGGACAATATCCCTTCAAAAAATATTCCTTTATCCAGGGAGGCGATGGTGGTATGGAATATCCCATGGCCACCCTTATCCTCGGAGAAGGCTCCTTCGAAGGATTGGTCGGTGTTTCTGTCCACGAGCTAATGCACTCCTGGTATCAAATGGCCTTAGGTACCAACGAGAGCTTGTATCCCTGGATGGATGAAGGATTTACAGACTATGCTACCGATGAGGTCACCAATTTCCTAAAAAAAGAAGGACTCCTGCCCGGTAACCCGGAAGCATTTCCGTTTGCCGGAAATTATCAGGCCTACTTCGCATTGGCAAAAAGCGGAAAAGAAGAGCCCTTATCCACCCACGCCGACCATTTCAATACCAACCGGGCTTATAGCATCGGCTCTTATAGCAAAGGCAGCGTTTTTCTCAAGCAACTGGAATACGTGATTGGCAAACAGGACTTTGATACTGGTCTGCTGCGCTATTACTACACCTGGCGGATGAAACACCCCAATGCCAACGACTTTATCCGGATTATGGAAAAGGAATCCGGGCTGGAGTTAGACTGGTACAAGGAATACTTCGTGAATACGACGGCTACGATTGATTATGGGATTGCGCTGGTAGAGGAAATGAAAGGTAAAACGGTTGTCACGCTGGAGAAAGTGGGCCGAATGCCCATGCCCGTTGATGTGGTGATTACGTATCGGGACGGCAGTACGGAAACGATCAATATTCCGCTGCAGATTATGCGCGGCAGCAAACCAGCCGAAGCCGTCGGTCAGAAATACCGGGTGGCTGACTCCGACTGGCCCTGGGTAAATAAAAATTACACCCTGGAGATTCCGGTGGCACTAAAGACCATTGAGCGCATGGACATCGATCCCTCCCTCCGTATGGCCGACATCAACAGGGAGAACAATAGCTGGATGAATAAATAACCGGTGCTACCTGGTTTGAATGTATAAAATACTGCATATCTGTAAGAAGTTTCCCTATCCGGTGACGGATGGGGAAACCATTGCGGTGCGTGCCATGGCTCGTCCACTGGCATCGTCCGGGGTCGAGCTATCGCTATTGGCCATGAACACCAGCCGGCATCCTTATCGGGCTGCCTCGGATGCTTGGCCCGAAGCTTTGGCCCATTACCGAACTATTCGCATGGTTCCGGTAGATAATCGCATCACGGGTTGGGGGGCGTTCAAAAACCTGTTTTCCCGGGATTCTTACCATATTTCCCGCTTTGTCTCTCCGTTGTTTGCCCAGGAGCTGCAAGAGTGGCTTCGCGAAGAAGCATTTGATGTGGTTATTTTGGAGACGCTCTTTCTGGCTCCTTATATTCCGTTCATCCGGCAGGTTGGGCATACTCGGATAATCCTCCGCCTGCACAATGTAGAGTCGGAAATATGGGAGCGTCTGGCTGGCAACTTGCCATTTGGAATCAAGCGCTGGTATCTGAGCTATCTGGCGGGGAAGTTGAAGCGGTTTGAAACACAGGCCTTGCCGTTGGCGGATGTCGTGTTGGCGATTACCGAACGGGATTTAGCTGCCTTTCGGCAGTTGGGGTGGAAGGGAAGGGGCACTACCTTTCCCGTAGGTATGCAGGTGGGAGATATTCCGGAACTGGGTGCATCAACATTTGCTCAGCCCCGTATTGGGTTTATTGGTTCTATGGATTGGGCGCCCAATCTGGAAGGAATCCGTTGGTTTCTATCCGAAGTGTGGCCGCGGGTTCGAGGGGTAATTCCGGAGGCGCAGCTGGAAATAGCCGGTCGGAGTATGCCGGATTGGTTGCTAAAATCGGAGATACCTGGGGTATGCGTTTTGGGAGAAGTGTCGAGCGCTGTCGATTTTATGTTGTCCAACCCTATTCAAGTAGTTCCGGTGCGCTCCGGCAGTGGGGTGCGGGTGAAATTGCTGGAAGCCCTGGCATTGGGGAGGGCGGTAGTCACCACTCCGCTGGGATTAGAGGGGGTTCCGGTGGCGCATGATGAAGAGGTATTGGTAGCGGAAAATCCGACCGCATTTGCTGAACAGGTAGTGCGCTTGCTTACAGACGCTGGGTTGGCAGTTCAACTGGCGAGGCAGGGTAGAAACCGCATCCGGGCCGTTTATGAAGAAAAGGTGTTGGCCGAACAATTTGTCCACTTGTTGCAGGAGTACTTTCCGCCAACTGTAAATGGTTGATTCAATGGAGTGGATACTGGAAATACTGGTTTGGAGTACAGCAGGAATATTGTTGTATTCGTATGGCTTGTACCCAGTGTGGCTGGAGATACTCCTGCGATGGAAGCCAACCGCTTATCCATTGGCTGCATTTGAGCACACGCCACCGTTACCGGCATTCCAGGTCAGCATATTAATGGCCGCGTACAACGAAGAAGCAGTATTGGATGAAAAGCTCCGTAGCTTGCTGGCATTAAAGCCATTTGGGGGCACCTTGCGGGTATTTCTGGGGTCAGATGCTTCCGAGGATGGCACGGATGGCATCGCGCAGCGTTACATGGAAGATTATCCCTGGTTCTCGTTTATCCGGTTTGGGAGCAGAACCGGTAAGCCATCCATAATCAATCAGTTAGCAGCGATGGCTTTGGAGGAATCCGGATCGGTTCCCGGACATATTCTTCTTATCTCCGATGCGAATATATTGTTTCATCCGGAGTTGCTGCAGCGGATGTTACGCCATTTCAGGCATCCGCAGGTTGCTGTGGTGGACAGCACTATTCTCCCGGTCGGATTATCGGACGTGGGCATTTCGAAGGCGGAGCATCGGTATTTATCGGGCGAAGCGAGGCTGAAGTTTCTGGAAGGTGTTATCTGGGGGACGATGATTGGCCCTTTTGGAGGATGCTATGCCATTCGATCCGATTATTTTAGGCCGGTACCTGCCGGCTTTTTGGTCGATGATTTTTTTATCACCCTGTCGGCCATCAGTCAGGGAGGGTTTGCGCTCAGTGACCCGAGCGCCCGCTGCTGGGAAAAGGCCAACGATTCCCTGGAGGTAGAGTGGAAACGGAAGCGCCGGATTGGGGCTGGAAATTTTCAGAATATGCATTATTTCCGGCATTGCTGGTGGCCTCCGTGGCGCGGTGGCCGCTTTGCCTTTTTTAGCCATAAAATTCTTCGTTGGATAGGTCCCCACCTGATGCTATTGGGTGCGCTGGCTACGGCGGTTTTAGCATGTTGGGGCAACCAATTCTATGGGTTCTTGTTTGTATCATCGATAATTGGATTAAGTGGAACCTACGTATTAGATTTACTGCTCAGGCAGTGGGGAATCCAACTACTGGCCCTGCGGGGCATACGATATTTTTTCTCAATGAATGCAGCCCTTTTTTCGGGCTGGCTTTACTTCTTAAACGGAATCAAATCAAATGTCTGGGAACGAACCAAAAGAGCAGGCTGAAATACAGCTAAACACGATTGAAGAAGCCATTGAAGATATCCGCGCCGGAAAAGTAATCATCGTGGTGGACGATGAGGATCGGGAGAATGAAGGCGACTTTATCTGTGCCGCTGAAAAAGTAACTCCGGAGATTATAAACTTTATGGCGACCCATGGCAGGGGGCTGATTTGTGCCCCTATCGTAGAACAACGCGCCGAAGAATTAGACCTCCCAATGATGGTTTCGTCTAATACCGCACTGCACGAGACGGCGTTTACGGTGTCTATCGATTTAGTGGGCCATGGTTGCACTACGGGTATTTCTGCATACGACCGGGCTACCGGAATCCGTCACCTGGTGCATCCGGAGGCAAAAGGATCGGATTATGCCCGGCCAGGGCATATCTTTCCTTTGAAAGCCCGAAAAGGCGGGGTATTGCGGCGTACCGGCCATACGGAGGCAGCGATTGACCTGGCACGACTAGCTGGGTTCTTTCCGGCAGGGGTGTTGGTGGAGATTCTGAATGAGGATGGTACGATGGCTCGTCTGCCGCAGTTGATGGAGATAGCCGCGCGATTTGGTCTGAAAATAGTAGCTATTAAGGATTTGGTAGCCTATAGGATGCGCACGGAGCGCCTGATTCGGAAGGAGCTGAGCGTTCATTTGCCTAGTCGCTTTGGTCCGTTTGAGGTGACGGCTTTTTGCCAGGCTACTACCGGCGATATGCACTTGGCGATTCACCGAGGTACCTGGACAGCGGATGAGCCGGTGCTGGTGCGCGTGCATTCTGCATCAGAACCATCGGACTTGCTGGGATTGCTGCTGTTTGAAGAAGGCTTGCGCCTGCAACAGGCCATTGAGAAAATCGCGGCAGAAGAGAAAGGGGTGTTGCTGATTATGCGGCATGGCGAGAAAGATGAAGCCGGAGTATTGGATGCCCTAAAACAGATGGCCGAAATGCCGGCAGCGACTGACAAGAGCTGGAAACCCGAAATGTCGCAACGCGATTTTGGGGTAGGTGCGCAGATATTGCGGGAGTTGGGTATTTCCAGGATGCGCCTGATGACCAATAACCCCAAAAAACGAATCGGGCTGATTGGCTATGGGTTGGAGGTAGTGGATAATATTCCTTTCTGACCGATTATACGAGGAGAAAAAAGAAACTGTCCGAAAAGTCCTTTGGCGGCATTCGCCGCCAAAGGACTTTTCGTTAAATACCGCTAAAGGCGGCGGAAAACTTTTCAGACAGTCTCTTTTTTGCGCGGAGCGACCGCGTGTTATTTCAAGGTAAAGCGGAGTCGGGTAAAGAAGTAGGCTCCATTAAATCCAAACTGCTGTACGCGGCGTGAATACACAAACCGTCCCAGGCTGAAGTTGCTGGAATGGTTATGGATATCCTGGTAGGTATCGAAGATATTGTTTCCGCCAATGCTGAACGTCGTTCCTTTGAGGATTTCGTAGCTGAGCGTCAGATCCACGATGGTATGCGGATTGAAGGTCTGGTCAAGGGTTTCCCGTTTGCCGGTCAACGTGTTTACTGGCCATACATCCGGCGTGTTCGGGTTGATGGTTGGATCCAGGAATACTACCTTTCCAAAGTTTACCGCACGTACCATGGCTGAAAACTTACCGCTGCGGAAGTTAACCATGGCACTAATTTTGTTTTGAGGGTTAGCTACTTCCACCCGGCTTTGGTCTTCGCGGTTGAAATAGCTTCCGATCTGTCCGGTTTGCAGCAGAATGGGGGATGCTTTGATTACTGGTTTTCCATCATCTCCCTTAACGACTTGATTGTCTATGAACGTACCGGCCAGTGTAAACCGGAATTCCTGGTCTTCGCCGATGTTGAGCGTATAGTTCAACACTGCTTCCAGACCCCGTGAACGGGTGTCGATGGCGTTGGTAAAGAAGTTGGCGGTGGTGGCGTTGGCTGCCTGTAATTTTGCTTTGAGCGCTGCATTTCCACCATCAGAAAAGTTGTTGGTGAGTACGATGCGATCATTGATATCGATTTGATAGGCATCAACGGTCAGCTCCAGGCGGCCGGCGATGCGTGCCGTCGCACCAATCGTATAGCTGTTCGAAGTTTCCTGCTTGAGTTTCGGAATCCCCAGGATTTGAGCGGCTTCGCTTTCGTTGGTGAAGGTTCCACTTTCCGTAGCCACTAATCCCTGTGGGGTACTTACAAACAAGGTATTCGTTTTGGCATAGTATTTCTGCTGCTGGGAAGGCGCGCGGAATCCGGTGCTGGTGGAAGCGCGAATAGAAATCGCGTCACTGAGCTTGTAGCGGGTGGCGAGTTTGTAGTTGAGGGTGCTTCCAAAATCTGAATAGTTTTCGAAGCGGAGTGCTCCAGCCACTAAGAAGTTTTTGGAAAAGTCTTGTTCGAGGTCGATATAAATCGCCTGGTTATTGCGGGAGTAGTCGCCGGCGTTGGACGGCAGGAATCCGGAGAATACCTGTGCTCCGGCAGCAACTCCTGCCGATGTGTTGTAGTTGCGGTACGATGCTTCCTCACCGGCACGGATACCAAACTGGTCCACCCGGAATTCGCCACCAAACGCGACGTTTAAGCCCGCCAGCACGTCCAGGTTTCTGCTGAAATCAGCATTGACCGTATTTTGCTGGAACTTTAATCCGCCTGCATCAAACTCCTGCTGCCAGTTTTGAGAAACTAAAGCCTGCGTATAGTTGACGGAGTTGGTGATTTCAAAATCGAAGAGGTTTTGTCCAAATGTATTGCTGACATCGAAGTTCCACAACCCAAGTTTACCTCTCAATCCGGCTACGGCAGAGATATCCTGTACATCCGAGTTGATTTCAGGCAGGAATCCATTGGGGTAAACACGGAATACCGCCGTGCGTACGGATGCAGGAACGCCATTGGGGTACCGATAAAAACCGGCCGCATTCCCTTGCTTGCGGTTGTATCCACCAAAAGAGTAGAAGTCCAGTTTGTTGTTGATGGCTGTGGAAAAGTTATACACTGCACCGCCGCCCTTGACACTGGAGTTGCCAATCCGCATATCAAAATCGTTGCGATCCAGGCCACGTGCCGCCATGATCGAATCATCTTTCACTACACCACCTACACTGGGGAATATCTGGCCCGTGTATGTTCCAGTGCGGTTGGTCTGATCCCTGGAGGTGTACTCTCCGGTGAGGTTGAGGAATCCTTTTTTGCCCACCTTCAAACCGTAGTTCAACGCGCCTTGCAAGGTAAGTCCATCCCGAACCGATACCGGATCTGCTTTTCCTGCGCTTACTACATAGTCGCGGTCGTAGGAGGTCATGTACTGACCTGCAGATACATTGCCAACCAGGCTGCCGGTCTGTTGCTTGAGTACAATGTTAATAACCCCGGCGATGGCGTCCGAACCATACTGTGCCGCTGCTCCGTCGCGCAAAATCTCAATGCGCTCAATCGCATTGGCAGGAATAGCGTTGAGGTCCGTTCCAACCGTACCGCGGTTTACCGTACCGTTTACGTTGACCAGCGAAGACTGATGGCGGCGTTTTCCATTGATGAGCACCAGTACCTGATCCGGACCAAGTCCGCGCAATTGGGCGGGATCTACGTGGTCCGTTCCGTCGGCAATTGCCTGCCGAGAGGATTGGAAAGAGGGAGCTACAAAGGTCAGAATCTGGTTGAGATCCACTTGGCCTACGTCATTTACCACTTGCCCGAGGGGAATCACATCGATAGGTACAGGGGTTTCAATTTTTGTCCGATTCTGATTGCGGGAGCCTACGACGACTACATTGTCGAGTTCGATTCCTTCTTCGAGGGCTATGTCTATCGTCTTTTGGTCACCTACGGCCACCTCTTTGGACAGATAGCCTACATAGCTAAATACGAGCGTCGCCGCACCGGAAGGAACATCCAGGCTATACATCCCATTTTCATCAGTAAGCGTTCCTTTTGTTGCTCCTTTCACTACCACAGAGGCGGCAATGAGTGGTTCGCCATCGGATTCTGCGGTTACTTTTCCACTGATGGTGCGTTGCCCCAGCAGAACCGTCCCCGTCAATAAAAAAACAAAGGAGGTAAGTAAATACTGCTTCATGTTTATTGAATTTTATGAAATAATATACTCCAAACAATGTACGGCTTAATTGGTTCTGATTAGTGCCGTTGAGGGTGTTTCTTGCTGATTAGGTTGTAAAATAGTCGGATATGTCCAAAATATGCGCAAAATATTTTGGAAATAGCAGCAGGTAAAGAATAGCAATTTGTGCGGCTGCTCTTGCTGCCGTGAAATCAATGACACCCCGTTCCGCAGCGTCTCCGTATAGATTAACGGAAGGCAGGATACCCAGGCGTAAAAAACAACTTTCCAGCTTTTTAGGGAGTTCGGATTATCCGCAGGTTAAAATTTGGGGCATAAAATAGTCTCATTGTTGTAGTTGCCTAGAAAGGCAATGGACAGCTCAAAAGCACCTACGCGGTTATTTTGGAGGTTGAGGGAGCTCAATCCGATATCATAGCTCATACCAATCAGGAAGTTGCTGTGTTCAATGCCCAGCATGGCGATCGCCGCGTCCAGGCCAAACTCTTTGTTTGCATTGCGCACCGGGCGGAGCCAGCCTCCAAGGTGAAGGGCATATCCTTTGCTTTCCTGCAGCAAAAACCGCCAGTTGGCGCCTGCATTGGCGGCTAAATGCGGTCCTTGCTTATACACCAGCGCCCGGGGTGAAAACTGGACAGCCATGCCCAGCGGTATCAGCAGCCCGACATGTGCGGCATATTTCCGGTAAAGCTTCGCCCCAGAGAGGTCTTCCTTGCCGTAAAAGCTGACAGCCGGCTCCAGTAAGTGGTAGGCGGCTATTCCAGCAAAAATACCGGGCTGGCGATTGGGCGCATAAGAGTAATGTATGCCGGCAGCCAAATCGCCAAATGCAAAATTATTGACGGGCAGGTTTTCCTGGGTAGGATAAGCATAGCCATCCACAATGTGAAACTGATCGTGGAACGTAATATTTTCATAGTTTACATTCCGCTGCGAAATACCCAGTTGTACCCCCGCGGATAGAAATTGACTTCCTTTTCGATCGAGGGCTTTGTGAAAAGAGCCGGTCAACCCAATTTGGTTGGTATAAAAGTTCGTCGCTGCACTGTGGTCGCTGTAAAAAATGACTCCGGTTCCAAACGCGTCTTTCCCCGTTTTGACTTTGCTTTTTACTGGAAACCGCAAATCGACTGCGCCACTGAAGGTCGTGTAGGGGGCATCCAAAATACGATTACCCTGGTCCCGATAGACAGTGGACAAGCGATACCCTCCATCGAAGGCGCCGCTGAGCGCAGGATTGAGGGTGAGAGCGGATGAATAAAACTGGGTAAAGTGCTGATCCTGGCTAGAAAGGGTGCAGGGAACTACAAACAGAAGCAGAAAGAAAAAAATAGCCGACTGACGCATAAGAGCGAGAATTTAACCCTTGTGTTCTTAGATTCGTTGGTAAAAGGGTTTGTGCTGCCCCGGAGGCACGGACTGCACGGGGAGCCTGAAACAGCCGCGTGTACTCCGTGCTTCCGGGGTGAAGAAAAGTGTTTTCCACCGGACAGCAAAGACATCCATTTAGCAAATCCTGGCATGGAAGTCCCGCTTCGTTTTAAGCGGCAAGGTAGTCCATGCAAAAAATAAGGAGGGTGTCTTTGGTTGATTCTGGGGCGGCGGATTCAAAAGTAGTGCTTAAATTGAACAAATAGTGAACGGAAATTGCCGAAAACTTATTATTTTTGGCACAATCGGCTGACAATCACTTCTAACTAATTACCGAAATAAGATGCAATTCGGCATTTGCCCTCTTAGCGTGGTTCCGGTGCGGAGCATACCTTCCCACCATGGTGAATTGCATTCTCAGCTGCTTTTCGGTGAGTTGTTTGCCATTACCGAACGACACGGCAAGCAATGGGTACGCATCAAAGCCATGACCGATGGGTTCGAAGGCTGGGTGGAGCAAGTGCAGTGCAAGGTAATTACGGCTTCCGAATATGATTTATATCGCCAAAATTTCGCGTATTCCCTGGAGTTGGTGCAGCCTGCTATGGGCAAGGATCATTTCGTACCTATTACGATGGGCGCGCGGTTGCCGCTCTACGACGGCCTGCATTTTCGCTTAGGTGAGTTGGTATATACGTTTAGCGGACAGGCATTTACGGCGGGGGAGATGCGCACCGGGGCAGATTTTTTGCAAAAAATAGCCAAACGCTACCTAGGTGCTCCGTTCCTGATGGGCGGTAGATCCCCCTTTGGAATAGATTCCTCCGGCTTTATTCAGCTAGTTTTTCAGTTTGCCGGGGTCATGCTTCCGAGGTCAGCCGCTGCTCAAATAGAGATAGGCACCACAGTCGATTTTATTGAAAAGACCCAGGTAGGGGACTTAGCCTTTTTCGAAAATAAATTTGGAAAAATTTCGCACGTCGGGATGATTATGCCCGAGCAGCGGATTATTCACTCGCACGGGGCTGTCCGTATTGATGCGCTGGATCATTATGGAATATTCGACGAATCCCGTGGAATCTACACCCGGCGTCTTCGCCTTATCAAGCGGATTCTCCCCACCGAGCGACCAGCCGCCTCCGATATCCGGCAAATGCCGGACGCATTCGCCAACCAGCCTCAGTTGTTCTGAGCTTCCCCGCTGTTTGATTGTTCATCTAACCAAGGTTATAAAATATTTGTATGATGCCAAAAAAGCTTTTGTTGCTTGGGCTGCTCGTTCAGCTATTACAGCCAGGCGCATTGTGGAGCCAACCTTTTACCGAACTAAGCCTGCCCCGGGAAGAGTCGGAAAGTCAATTGCGCTACCTGGCTTCCGACCAGATGAAAGGTCGTCGGACGGGTTCTGCTGGAAATGATATGGCGGCGCGGTTCATCGCGGATAAGTTTAAGTCCTATGGCTGTAAGCCCGCGCCCGGTACCGACAAGTTTTTTCAAAAGATTCTTTTCGAAACGGTTAGTCCTGCTGTATCGGGTTCTCTCCAATTGGGCGGTACTTCTTACGTGCTACAGGAAGAACTTTTGATTACTTCCGGCCATGCGCTCAGCCTGGATAAGGTCGATGTCGTTTTTGCCGGATACGGCTGGAAAGATGCGGCTACGGGATACAACGACTACGAGGGAAAGTCTGTCAAAGGAAAAATAGTTATCGTGGTGTCTGGGAAGCCCGATGCGGCTGATCCCCGGATCGCGTTTACGGTGAGCGAAGAAAAGCGCAAAATGGCTGCAGCAGAAGGTGCCCTGGCCTTATTTGAAATATACAAAGTACCATTGCCTTGGGGCATTTTCACCAGTTATATTGCGGGCGAACGGCTCCGCCCCGTGTCGCCGAACGCGCCGGACAGCCGAAATTTGGTCTATGGGTGGATAAAGGACAAACCGGAGGCACCGGAATTGAAAGCCATGCAGGAGGGGCAACCAGTAAAAGGCATACTCAAAACCGCAGGTGCCCGCTATCGGGAAGTGACCTCTCAAAATGTAGCGGGCTTGGTGGAAGGAAGCGATCCAATGCTCAAGAATGAATATGTGTTGCTCAGTGCGCATTACGACCATGTGGGCGTAGGCAAGCAGGGCGGTGGCAGAGTAACAGCCAGCGACAGTATTTTTAATGGTGCCCGGGATAATGCCATGGGGGTGGTCGCTTTGCTGGCGGCAGCCCGTGCCCTGGGAGAAAACCCACCCAAACGAAGCGTCCTGTTGCTGGCGGTCACCGGAGAAGAACTGGGATTGCTGGGCAGCCGTTACTATGCCGACTATCCCTTGATTCCACTCAACCAGGTAGTGTATAACCTAAACACCGATGGGGCTGGGTATAATGATACGCGGTATGTATCGGTCATAGGGGCTAATCGCACCGGCGTGGATTCGTTGCTGGCCCAGGCGGCACAGGCTTCGGGATTAGAGGTGTTTCCGGATCCGGCTCCGGAGCAAGGCCTGTTCGATCGTTCGGACAACGTGGCGTTTGCAGCGAAGGGCATTCCCTGTATTACCCTTACCCCCGGATTTACAGCCTTTGACGATGCCATCAACAAGTACTACCACCAGGTTTCGGATGAGGCCGATTCGGTGGATTTCAACTACCTGCTGAAGTATGCACAGGCCTATGCCATCACCGCCCGACTACTGGCCAACCTCCCATCTACTCCGTTTTGGGTAGCAGGGGATAAATATGAGGCGGCCGGAAAGGCACTCTATAATCGGTAATAAAAAAAGCCCCCGGCAGCTGCCGGGGGCTTTTTTTTTATCGAACCGGAGTTCTTCTATTTTTGAGGAAAAATCAACGCCGGCACTTGTTTGGATACAAAAGCGGCATTGTAGGCTGCTACATCCTGTTGGAGCAAATCCTGCATACTTTTCTCATGCATTTTCCATTCTTTCTCCAGGTCGGCAAAGCGATCTTTGGCTCCCTGCGTAACCCGTGGATCGGCGGTGTCCATGCCACTGCGCAGATCGAAGAAGTCGGCATTGAGTCGGTTGGGCCAGTTGATTACGTCCTGACCATTTTGGGAACGGCCTTCTACGAGGTTGCTCTCCCACTTTTCCATTTTGCTGATGAGCCCTTTTCCTTGCTGAATGAGTTCATCTGACCCTGTCATGGCTTTCAGACTTTCATTATAGCCCTCAATTTGTTTTTTGAGTTTGCGCATGGCATTCACCGATTGGTGGATATCCGCGATGTAGGTGCTAATTTTGCCTAATAAGGCTTGCTGTTCGCTCCACGCTTGTTTGGAGAAGCTGCTGCGAGGGTCGGGGAGTATTTCCGCATTCATTTCGTAGGTTTGCCCCTGGAAGCTCATTTTGATGCGGTAGGTTCCAGGCGCTACCTGGTAGCCACGGTGGTCTCCGTAAACGAACACACCGGGTACTCCGGGCGATGTTTCGGTGCGAAAATCCCATACAAACTGGTTGATGCCAGCTTGTGCGGACAGCACAGCGGGTGCGGGAGGACCTCCGGGATATGGCTTAAACGATTCATCCCGTTTACTGCTGAAAGAACGCACCAGTTGGCCATTCGCATCCAGTATCTCCAGGGTGATTACCTCGTCGCCTGCTTTTTGCTTGAGGTAATAGCGAACCACTAAGCCGGTGGGCGGATTTTGTCCTACGCCGGGCATACTGCCCCATCTTCCGCCTGCCATGCGTACGGAAGGCTTGCTGGAGAACAGTTGAAAGGATTTATCGCCAAAGCCTTGTGCCGATTCCTGGATGGGGCTTAGGTCATCGAGAATCCAGAACGCGCGTCCGGCCGTAGCCGCCACCAGGTCATTGTCCTGGATGCGGAGGTCGGTGACCGGTACTACGGGGAGGTTGAGTTGCATCCGCTCCCAGGTCGTACCCCCGTTGAACGAAATATAAAATCCGCGTTCGGCGCCGCCATACAGAAGGCCCTTCGTTTTTTTATCCTCCCGGATAACCCGCAGAAAGTCCTCTTCATCGATACCGGAGTTTATTTTAGTCCATGTTTTTCCATAATCGACCGTTTTGAACGACAGGGCGGACATATCGTTGAATTTGTAACGGGTAGCGGCGATATATGCGGTTCCTGGGTCGTGTGGCGACACTTCGATGCTGTGAATCAGGCACTCTTCCAGGTTGGCCGGCGTCACGTTGTTCCATGTTTTTCCACCGTCGCGGGTCAGGTGTACCAGTCCACAATCGCTGCCGGTATAGATGACACCTTGTTCGAGGGTCGATTCGATGACATAGGCCAAGGTGTTGTAATTTTCACCACCCGCCCCTTCGTTGGTGAAGGGGCCACCGCTGATACCTTGGTGCGCCGTGTCGTTGCGGGTGAGGTCGGGGCTAATAACATCCCAGCTCAGACCGCCATTGGCCGAGCGGAAGAGCACATTGCCCCCGTGGTACAATACCGATGGGTTGTGTGGGGAAGCGATGATTGGGGCATTCCAGTTGAAGCGATACTTCATCTGGCGGGGTTCGTAGGCTAAGTTCAGGGCCGGATAGGCGCGTACATCTTTTGATTCCATGGTGCGGGTATCGAGCGCCTCAATCTGCCCTTGGTAGCATCCACCGAATACGAGGACCGGATTGTTGGGGTCGAAGGCAAGAAAAGCACTTTCACAGCCTGGGCCGGCAAACCAATCGGAGGTGGTAATACCCCCGCCGTTGTTGCGGCTGGAAATAATGACGGAGGTATTATCCTGCTGCCCGCCATATACTTTGTAGGGGAATTGGTTGTCGGTATTTACCCGATAAAACTGGGCGGTAGGCTGGTTGCCCTGGGTGGACCAGGTGGTTCCGCTATTGAAGGTGATTTCACCTCCACCGTCATCACCCAAAATCATATTCTGATTATTGCGGGGGTTAATCCACAAGTCGTGGGTGTCGCCATGGCCAACGCGCACATTGGAAAAGGTTTTTCCGCCATCGATGGAGCGCATGACA
>Ga0172367_10003889_pt1 | contig 18979 bp, 16 predicted proteins | sample Lak10m_FD_114542 | JGI IMG/M metagenome (GOLD analysis project Ga0172367, IMG submission 114542) | Freshwater microbial communities from Kabuno Bay, South-Kivu, Congo - kab_022012_10m | ecosystem: Environmental > Aquatic > Freshwater > Lake | place: Democratic Republic of the Congo: South-Kivu...
CAACCGCGGGCTGCCCGCCACGCACCTGGTGCGCTACTTCCGCAAGGACGGGGCGGGCTGGCAGGTGAAGGACGAGATCCGCAACATGATCCAGTTCCACGAGCTGAACCTGTCCACCAGTTGGCCCAACATTCCGCCGGTGGACTTCCTCTTCCTGCGCAATGTCCTCATCTACTTCGACATGGACACCAAACGGCAGATCCTGCGCAAGGCGCGGGGCGTGCTGCGTCCTGAGGGCGTGCTCTTCCTGGGCGGCGCGGAGACCACCTTCAATGTGGACGACGCCTGGGAGCGGGTGCAATCGGGCAAGACGGTCTACTATCGAGTACGGCGGAGCGCATGAGCGAACGACGGGAATTCACGCGCGTGCCCCTGCGCATCCAGATCCTGGTGAAGGGGAGCGACCACCTGGAGTTCAGCGTCAACACGCTGGACTTGAGCCTGCGCGGCGTGCGCGTGGACTGCCTGGAGGACGCCGCGGTGGGACAGGAGTGCGAGCTGCACCTGACCCTGGGCGAAGGCCCCCAGGCTGTGCAGGTGGAGATCCTCGGGCGCGTGGCCCGGGTGCAGGAAGACGGCGTGGGCGTGGAGTTCGAGGGCATCCGTGGCGCGGAATCCCTGGACCACCTGCGCCGTTTGGTGCTCTACAACGCCCCTGACGCCGCCCGCGCGGAGGAGGAGATGCTCCGCCACCGCGGCCTGCGCCATCGCCAGGAATAGGCCCAAGGCCCACGCCTTCCTTACCTTCAGGCAACACCCTCATAAGCCTGGAGCATCATGACTCTCACGCGTGCAGAACTGGAGCGGGCCGCCCATGTGGCCCGGGGGCTGGCCCTGGATGCCATCGCGGGCTGCAAGTCCGGTCACCTGGGCTTGCCCCTGGGCGCGGCGGAGATCGGCGCAGCCCTCTTTGGACGCGTGTTGCGCCTGGACCCCGCGGATCCCCGCTGGATCGGCCGCGACCGTCTGGTGCTCAGCGCCGGCCACGGCAGCATGTTTCTCTACGCCTGGCTGCACCTGGGCGGTTTCGCCCTGGGCATGGACGACCTGCGCGCCTTCCGCCGCATGGGCAGCCGCACCCCCGGCCACCCGGAGTTCGGCCACACGCCGGGAGTGGAGATCACCAGCGGCCCCTTGGGTCAGGGTGTTGCCAACGCGGTGGGCATGGCGTTGTCGGGCAAGCTCGCCCAGGCACGCTGGGCCGCGCCCTCCGGCTTGCTGGAAGGTCGCGTCTTCTGCCTGGCGGGGGATGGCTGCCTGCAGGAGGGCGTGGCGCTGGAAGCCACAGAGCTGGCGGGCCACCTGGGCTTGAACAACCTGACGCTGATCTGGGACGCCAACGCCATTACCCTGGACGCTCCCGCCGCCAGCACTCAAAGCATGGATGCCGCCGCCCGCTACCGGGCCTGTGGCTGGGATGTGCTGGAGGTGGACGGCCACGATGTGGAAGCGCTGACCCAGGCACTGGAGGACAGCCGCGCATCCCGTCGTCCTGTCTTGATCATTGCCCGTACCCAGATCGCCCGGGGCATCGCCCAGGTGGCGGGAACGCCCAAGGGCCACGGTGAGGGAGGAGCCGCCTTCCGCGCCGAGGCCAAGGCGGCGCTGGACCTCTCGCCAGCGGACTTCCATGTGCCGGAGGAGACGCGCGCGGCCTTCGCCCGTCGTCAGCAGGAATGGCGGGAGGCCCGCCAGCGCTGGCAGGCAGCCTGGGACGCTTGGCAGGGCGCGGCGGCGGCGGAGCTGAAAGCCCTCGTGGCCGGCGTACGGCCCGGCGTGCCGGGCAAGTTGCCGGTGGCCGAGGGCAATCCCGCCACGCGCAAGGCGGCGGAGACGGCCCTGCAGGAACTCGCCCGCCAGGATCCCCTGCTCATCTCTTTCTCCGCCGATCTCTTCGGCAGCAACCTGAACTACATCGCCGACGGTGGAGACATCGGGCCCGGTCAGTTCCAGGGGCGCAATGTGCGGGCGGGCATCCGCGAACACGCCATGGGCGCCATCATGAACGGCGTGGCCTACGAGGGCCTCTTCCGTCCGCTGGGCGCCACCTTCCTCGTCTTTTCCGACTACCTGCGCCCGGCCCTGCGCCTCTCCGCCATGGCGGGCTTGCCCGTGCTGTGGTGGTTCACCCACGACTCCGTTGGCGTGGGCGAGGATGGCCCCACCCATCAGCCCATCGAGCAGACGGCCAGCCTGCGCATGATGCCCGGCCTGGAGCTCTTCCGCCCCGCGGACGCCCGGGAGTGCGCCGCCGCGCTGGAGGCCGCCGCCCGGCGGAGTGGCCCCTCGGCCTTCGCCTTGTCGCGCCAGGCCTTGCCGGATCTGGGCGGCAGCGAGGACGATGTGCGACGCGGCCTGGAGCAGGGCGCCTGGGTGGCGCAGCGGGAACACGCCCCGCTGGAGCTGGTGCTGCTGGCGGCGGGAAGCGAGGTGCAGTGGGCCTTGGCCGCCGCGGAGGCGCTGGAGGCGGAGGGCCGAGGCGTGCGCGTGCTCAGTGTGCCCTGTCTGGAACGCCTGGCCGCCCTGCCCGCCAGCGAGCGCGAGGCCCTGCTGCCCTCCGGCTGCCGTCGGCGCCTGGCCGTGGAGGCCGGCGTGGGCGAAAACTGGCACCGCTTCGTGGGCCTGGACGGCCGCGTGCTGTCCATCGAGCGCTTCGGCCTGAGCGCACCGGCGGATCAGGTGATGGGCAAACTGGGCATGGATGCGGCGGCTGTGCTGTGCGCCGCCCGGGAGCTTCTGGAGGCTTGAGATGCGGAGTCCGTGGTGCCTTTTCCTTGCCGCGCTCCTGGCCCTGTGGGGATCGCGCCCGGCCTTCAGCCAGGACAGCCTGGCCGTGCTCTTCATTGGCAACAGCCACACCTATGTGAACGATCTGCCCGCCATGGTGCGCGATTTGGCCGCCTCCGGTGGCCACCCCATGGTCGTGGACCGCAGCGCCATTGGAGGCTACACCTTGTGGCAGCACCGTGGCAATGCCGCCACCCTTGCCAAGCTGGCCATGCGCCCCTGGGATGTGGTGGTGCTGCAGGAGCAGTCCCAAATCCCGGTGATTCCCTGGTGCCGCGACAACCTCATGTATCCCGCCGCCACCGGCCTGGACAGCCTGGTGCGCGCGGCCGGCGGCCGCACGCTGCTCTACATGACCTGGGGCTGGAATCGCCAGGACGAGTCCCAGTGCTACCAGGACAGCTGCAGCATCGCCTTCCGTGACTTCTTCCACATGCAGGACAGCGTGCGGGTGGCTTTCGAGGGGCTGGGCCAACTCCTGGATTGTGCCGTGGCGCCGGTGGGCGAAGTGTGGCGCCGCACGGTGCTGGCCGATCCTTTCGCGCCCTTGTGGGCCGGCGACGATTACCACCCGGCGCTGGAGGGCAGTTACCTGGGTGCCTGCACCTTCTATCACGAACTCTTCGGCGAGAGTCCGGTGGGCCTGGCCTACACGGCCGGGCTGGAGAGCACGCGCGCCCGCTGGCTGCAGGAACAGACGGAGCTTGAACTGGCCGTGGAATCGGGGCACCCCGTGCCCACCTCCACGGATCCCACCACCTTGCGCCATTGGCCCAACCCCTTCAACGGATCCTGTGTGGTGGAGTTCACCTTGCCCAGGCCCGCCCAGGCCAGCCTGCGGGTGATGGATTTGCGCGGCGCCCTCGTGGCGGAACGGGACTTGGGCGAACTTTCGGGGGGGATGCACCGCCACTCCCTGCAGCTGGAGCAGGCGGCCACCGGCTTGTACCTGCTGGAATTGCGTGTGGATGGCCAGGTGGCCCAGCGCCGCACGGCGCTGTTGCTGCGTTGAAGGCGTTTTCAGTTTCACAAGTCAAATGTTCATAAATCGACCCTGATAATAAGCTTTGTTTCGTCTGCGCGAGACTTTTCGCCCTCTTCTTGTTAATTGATTGTCAAACAAGCTCCTCCTTGTTAGGTTGATGTCAGTTCAAGCATCTGACAGTTCACCAACTGAACCGTGGCCGCCGGGCGGCCCCCTCATTTCTGGAGTGATCATGAAGAAAGCTCTGACTCTGTGCGGCATGCTCGTTGCGGGCACGGCGTTGGCCACCAATGGCATGAACCTCATCGGCTATGGCGCCTACAGCGCGCTTCTGGGTGGCGGACGCATGGGCAACGCCAACCCCACCGCCATGGTGGGCAACCCCGCTCTCTTGGCGGATGTGCAGGCCCCCATGCTCTGCACCTCCCTCACCTTGCTCATGCCGAGCCTGACTTACACGGACCATGTGCCCATGGGCATGGGCATGCCCGGCGAGGGCGCGGTGATGAACGACGCGGTGGAGGGCGAGGCGGCGGTCTTTCCCCTGCCCTATGTGGGTTACGCCCGGCCGGTGGGGGAGCGCATGGTGGTGGGCGTGTGCGGTTACGCCCAGGGCGGCATGGGCGTGGACTTCCAGGATGTGAACACCGCCTTCGGCACCCAGGACGACATCTACTCCAATGTGGCCTACATGCGCTTCACGGGCGGCTTCGCCTACAAGGCCAGCGAGCGCAGCGCCGTGGGTCTCTCGCTCAGCGTGGGCTACGCCATGCTGGACTTCGACTACTTCCCCAGCACGGTCATTGACATGAACGGGGACATGATGCCTGAGTTCAATGGCATGAGCGTGGAGGGCCTCACCAGTTTCGGCTACAACGCCAAACTGGGCTTCAGCAGCCGCGCCGTGCAGGACCGTCTGGTGTGGGGCGCCTGGTTCGGCACAAAAGCCGCGGTAGAGTTTGACAACGGCACCCTGACCTTCGCCTCGCCCATGCCCGACGGCAGCAACGGCTTCGATGCCCGCTTCAAGGATTTTTCCTGGCCCGCAGAAGTGGGCGCAGGCTTCGCCTTCAAGCTCACGCCACGCGTGACCGTGCTCAGCGACCTGGTGCAGTACAGTTGGCGCGATGCGGTGGACGAGCCCGCCCTGGAGACGGATGTGGCCATGATCAATGGCATGCTGCCCGCCTTCCAGATGCACTGGAAGAACCGTCTGGCCGCAAGCGTGGGATGCCAGTGGCAGATGAATGACAAAACCGCCCTGCTGGCGGGCTTCAACCACGGCGCCAGCCCGGTGCCCAGCCACCTGCTCAACGCCCTTTTCCCGGCCACCACCGAAGACCACCTCAGCGTGGGTGCCCGCCATCGCATGGGCGCGTGGGGCCTGACGGGTGGGTTGGAGTACGCCTTCAACGCCAAGCAGACCAACGCGGTGGCGGACGACGCCACGGACTACTTCGGCATGACCAACACCACCATCGAGCACAGCCAACTCAGCCTGCACCTGGGCCTGAGCAAGAGCTTCTGACCCGACGGTGTCACTCGAATGAAAGGGGGCGGGCCCGTTTGGGTCCGCCCCCCTTTTGAAAGTCAGCTGAGCGCCAGAAGACGCGGGATCAGTCCAGCGGCAGGGGCTGCTGGGTGAGGGGATCGCACAGGGGCATGCGGGTCACGGGGCCGAAGTTCTCCAGTTTCAAGCCGTGGGCTTCGTCGGGCTTCAGCACCTCGGCGGCCTGGCCCACCACCACCCACACCAGCTGCTCCGGCTTGAGCATGTCCGCCGCCACCTTGCGCACATCCTCCAGTGTCACCGCGGCAACGCCTTCGCGCAGCTGCTGGTAAAAGCGCGGATTGGCCTGCATGCGGCCGCTCAGCTCCTCGTCCGCCAGGCGGCTGACGATGGTGCCCGCGCTGGCGAACCAGGAAGGAAAGGCCTGGATGAGCTGGGCCTTGGCGTTGGCCAGGTTCTCTTCGTTCAGCTCGCCCAGGGCCATCTTGCGGTACTCGTCCACCAGCAGGCTCATGGCGAACTGGGTGCTCTCCGTCTTGGTCTGGAATGAGGCCCACAGCACGCCGGGGCCGAATTCGCGTTCCTCAAGCATGCTGCCCACGCTGTAGGCCAGCCCTTCCTGGGTGCGGATGCGGTTGAGCAGGGCCGAGGACATGCCGCCACCGCCCAGCATCTCGTTCAGCAGCCAGGCCGCCCGCCAACGGGGATCGTCGCGATCCAGGCCGGGCAGGAAACAGCGCACGCGGCTCTGGTTCACATCCTTGTTGAACAGGTACACGCCGGGCGCCACCACGCGGTAGTCGGCATCGGGGCTGGTGAAGGACTGCGGTTGGCCCTTCCAGCCCTTCATGCGCTTCTCGAGCATGGGGAGCAACTCCTTGGCGGTGATGTCACCATAGGCAGTCACCAGGATGTGGCCGGGCTGCACCCAGCGCTGGTGCCAGTCCAGCAGCGCCTTGTGGTCGATGGCCTCCACCGACGCCGCCGTGGCGGGGCGCCAGGTGCTGGGCTGGTAGATCAGGCGTCGCCACTCCTGGCGCTCAAGGCGCTCGGGGTCGTCGTTGCGCTCCTTGAAGGCTGCCAGACGCTCTTCCTTCCATTGTTGCAGGCGATCGGCCTGGAAGCGCGGGGTGCGCAACTGCTCGAAGGCCAGGTCCAGGCCCTGCTCCAGGTCCTTGCGCAGGGTCTGCAGACCCAGTGCGCCGCCATAAGTATCGGTGCCGCTCCAGAGCTGGGCACCCAGGAAGGCCACCTCCTCTTCGATCCACGCGGCATCGTGGGCCTGGCTGCCACCGCGCGTCATCAGTTCAAACATGCCCACATGCAAGCCGGCCAGCTCCGCCGGTTCCTGTTTGGCGTCGGCGCGGATGGTGAAGCCCACATCCACCAGCGGCACGCGGTGATCCTCCACCAGGTAGACCACCACGCCGTTCTTCAGCGTGAAGCGATGGCCATCGGCCACGGGGGGTTGATAGTTCTGTGGCGGGTAGACCAATTGGTCCGGGTGGGCGGGAATCTCCACGGCACCAGCCAGCGTGGCCGCCGCGAGAAGGGTGATCAGCAATCGGGCCGCCTTCATTTCGCACCTCCCTGGGCTTCCAGCGCCGCCAGGCGCGTGGAGACGGCCTCCAGCAGCAAGCGGTTCATGGTGGCCTCGTTGGCATCCGCCCCCGGGCTGCTCTCCAACTGTCCCTTCAGGTCGGACAGCGCCGCCTTGTCGCTCATCTGCTTGATGCCGGACAGCCCTTGGCGCGTGGCCTCCTGCATCTCCGCCGGCAAGGTGGACAGGCCTTCCGGCTCCACCGCCACCTGGCTGCCCGCCTTGCGCACCCACCAGGTGACCATGCGGTTCTCCTTTCGCAGGATCTGCCGGGCCACGCGCTGCACATCTTCGGCGGTGACAGCCTGAATGCGCGCGCTGAAGGCCTCCTGCTCATGCCAGTCGCCCATGCCAGCACTGGAGATGAGTTCGAAGCCCGCGCGCATGGCGTTCTGCTGCTCGCGGTAGGTGTCCACGAAGAAGGCGTTCTTGATTTTCTGCAATTCCCGGGCGGGCACGGTCTCGTCCGCCAAACGGCGCAGTTCCGCGTCCAGCGCGACCTCCAGGGTGGCGTTGTCCACGCCCTGGGCGGCTTCGGCCTCCACCTGGAACGCGCCTTCGTGCTTCATGCGCTCGTAGTAGGCCCAGGCGCGCACGGCCTGCTTCTGCTTCTGCACCAGATTGAGCTGCAGGCGGCCGGTCTCGCCGCTGAGCAGGGAGGCCAGCACTTGCAGGGCGCCGGAATCCACATGCTTGAAGCCACCGCAGTGGTAGCGGAAGTTCACCGTGGGGTTGATCTCCGCCTCACCCGTGTAGCGCACCTCGCCCAACTGGACGGGCTCAAGCGTCACCAGGGCGGGCGGGGCCGGGCGGGCCTCCATGCGGCCGAAGTAGCGCTCCGCCAGCTGGATGGCTTCCTTGGTGGTGAAGTCCCCGGTGAGGATGCCCGTCACATTGCCCGGGCCGTACCAGGTGTGATGGTAGTCCTGGGCCTGGGCCATGCTCAGCTCGGCCACATCGCTGGGCCAGCCGATGATGGGCCAGTGGTAGGGCGAGGCCTGCCAGAAAATGGAGTTCACCGCTTCCTCGTGGACGCCGATGGGCGTGGCCTCCGTGCGCATGCGGCGCTCCTCGTACACCACATCGCGCTCGGCGTAGAACTCGCGGAAGACGGGGTTGATGAGGCGGTCCGATTCCAGCCAGAACCACAATTCCAGCTTGTTGGCGGGCAGCACATTGAAGTAGGCCGTCATGTCCTGGCTGGTGAACGCGTTGCCGAAGAGTTCGCCGTTCTTTTGCATGATCTGGTCGAACTCGTTGGGAATCATGTTGTCCCGCTGTTCCACCACCAGTTTCTGGAATTCCTCTTCCAGGCGCTTGCACTCCGCGTCGGCCTGCTGGGCTTCGGCCAGCGTGGCCGCCTTGCCCTGGCGCACATCCAGCAGCAGGTCCCGGCTGCGCATGCGCATGGCCTCCATCAGCCCTTCCTGGCGTGCGATCAGATCCAGGTCCTTGCCCAGGTTCTTGGTGCCGATGGCCTTCGTGCCCTTGAACATCATGTGCTCCAGCAGGTGGGTCAACCCGGTCTGCCCGGGGGTCTCGTTGCTGGAACCTACATGGGCCACCCAGGCGCCCATGATGGTGGGCGCGGTGTGATCCTCGATGAGGAGGAAGCGCATGCCGTTGGCCAGCACATGCTCGGTGACGGGCAAGCCGGCCTGGGCCGCTCCCGTCGCCAGCAAAGCGGCCGCCAGCGCGCCACGCAGAAGCCCCATTCCCGGGGCTGTGGTCTTGCTCACGGTTTTCCTCTCTTGCTTGAAGAGGAGCCGGGCCGGGGGCCCGCCCTCACATGGTTGTGTCGCTTGTCAGGCCGCCCCATGGGATTGCACCAGTCCCGCCAGGGCGATCATGGCTGTTTCCGTCCGCAGAATGTGGGGACCCAGCCCCACCTTCGCCACGGCGCGTGCGGCGAGGGCGCTCTCTTCCGTGGGGGAGAAGCCGCCTTCGGGGCCCGCCACGATGGCCACCTCCGCCGGCAGCGGCGGCATGGTTCGCACACTGGTGCCCAGTTGCGCCGCCAGCAGGAGCGGAAGCGTGCTCTGCGCCATCAATGCGTCCAGCGGCGTCTCCTGGTGGATGGTGGGCAACCACGGGTTGCCCGACTGTTCCACCGCCGCCTCCGCCACGCGCCGCAGTCGGGCCAGGTCCGAGGGCCTGCGCACATTTCCCGTGCGTTCGCTGGTGTAGAGACGCAGGGTGACCACGCCCAGTTCCGTCAGTTTCTCCACCGCCACTTCCAGCCGTTCCGGCCGGATCACCGGCAGCCAGGCGCAGAGGCGCAGCGCGGGGGGCGGTTGAAAGGTGGGTTCCTCGCAGGAGAGCCGTGCGTGGCGGCCACCCGCCGCAAGAGTGGCCCTGGCGCAGCGGCCACGGCCATCCAGCACGGTGAGGGGCTGGCCGCTCTCCAGTCTCAGCACGGTGAGCAGGTGATGGCTGCGGGTGGCGTCCAACACAAGCTCGCCGCCCTGGGGCGGCAGCTCTTCCACCAACATGTGGATGGAGCGGTTCAGGTTGCGTGGGCCGCGCTTCATCGGCTGGCCCCGCGCTGGGCGCGCAGCCAGGCCGAAGCCGCATCCAGGAAGGAACGCTCCTCCCCGCCCAGTGCCGCCAGCCCCTGACGGGAGACCTTTTCCAGCACCTGATCCAGCCGGGCGCGCACGCGCGCCTCGTCGGCCTGGGGTCCCAATTGGGGGAAATCTCCCGGCCCAGCCTGACGGCTGGCCCGCCTCAAGTGCCTCAGCATGCGCTGACGGTGGCGTAGGCTGCGCACGCTATCCCGGGCAGGCACGGCCAGCAAGAGGAGCACGCCGCCCACCATGCCACCCAGATGGGCCATGTGGGCCGTGCCGTCGGCGCTCTGGGCCACGCCGGAAAAGAGGGCGAAGACACCGAAGACGATGGCCAACACATCGGCGCGCACGGGGAAGATGCCCCACAGGTGGAGGCGACGGGCGCGAAAGATCAGCCCATAGGCCCCCATCAGGCCATAGACGGCGCCACTGGCGCCCATCACCTCGGATTTGCCGCCGCTGAGCAGGGGATCAAGCGCCACATGGGCCATGCCCGCCGCCGTTGCGCACAGTGCGGCGAAGAGCAGGAAGCTGCGACCTCCCCACAAGCGCTCCAGCTCCGTGCCGAAGACCCATAGGCCCAGCAGGTTGAAGAGCAGGTGCAGCAGGTCCACATGCAACAGGGCATAGGTCAGAAGCTGCCAGATCTTTCCCTGGCCCAGCACCTCGTCCGGGCGCAGGGAGGCCCAGCCATCCAGCCCCAGGGGTGCCTTCAGCAGAAAGGCCACGACCAGTGCGATGAGCAGGCCACGCAGGGCCTGGCCGGGTTTGCCGGCGGACTCCAACTCTCGCCAGCCTTCAATGCGGTGTGTCCAGGGCATGAGGGAATTTGACAAAGAGGCCATTGCCCTGCAACATGTTCCGCCCAAAACAGGTGGGTGTGCACTCAGAAAAGCTTGCGCTCCCGCTCTTCAGATGCTAAGCTCGGGGTTCTATGATCGTCGCGCTGAGAGGAGGTGAAGGCATGGCGCACATTCGTGTTCGTGAGGGCGAACCCTTTGATCGGGCCTTTCGTCGGTTCACGAAGTCCTGCGAGAAGGCGGGCATCCTTAGCGAGCTCCGCCGCAAGCAGCGGTATGACAAGCCCTCCGAAATCAAGAAGCGCATGATGAACGCCGCCAAGCGCAAGCAGCGGAAGATGATGTCCGAGCAGCGCCGTCAGGGCCTCATCTAAGTTCGTGGCGACTCCGGCTACGGCCGGAATTCGTTCCGGAGAAGTTGCTCCACAAGCCCCGCTTCACCGGACGGCGAAGCGGGGTTTCTTGTGTCATCCATGCGGCCACGGCCGCCAGTGGGAGGATCCACACCATGATGCGCAGCCACACCTGCGGTGAACTGAGAGCCGGTGACGAGGGAGTCCGCGTGGTGCTCACCGGCTGGGTGAACCGCGTGCGGAACCTGGGGGGCTTCTGCTTCCTGGACCTGCGCGACCGCCACGGTATGACCCAGGTGGTCTTCGAGCCCGGCGATGCCCAAATGATGGAAGCCGCCGGCCGTCTGCACATGGAGACGGTGATCCGCGTGCAGGGCACCGTGCGTTGCCGCCCAGGCAGCATGGCCAACGCCGAGATGCCCACCGGCGAGGTGGAGGTGGTGGCCACGGAGCTGGAGGTGCTCTCCCGCGCCGAGGTGCTGCCCTTCACCCTGGAGACGGAGGACACGGCCAGCGAGGATCTGCGCCTCAAGTACCGCTACCTGGATCTGCGCCGCCCGGTGAAGGCGCGCTACCTGCACCTGCGCCACCGCATGGCCCAGGCGGTGCGCCGCACCCTGGACCACCTGGGCTTCCTGGAGGTGGAAACGCCGGTGCTGATGAAGTCCACGCCCGAGGGAGCGCGGGACTACCTGGTGCCCAGCCGCATCCACGCCGGCTGCTTCTACGCCCTTCCCCAGAGCCCCCAGACCTACAAGCAACTGCTCATGGTGGCGGGCTTCGACCGCTACTTCCAGATCGTGAAGTGCTTTCGCGACGAGGACCTGCGCAGCGACCGCCAACCGGAGTTCACCCAGATCGACATCGAGCTCTCTTTTGGCGACGAGGGCGATGTGCAGGGGGTGGCGGAGGCGGTGATGGCTTCCCTCTTCCGCGAGGTGAAGGGTGAGGAGCTGGCCCTGCCCTTGCCCCGCATGACCTGGCGGGAAGCCATGGACCGCTACGGCGTGGACAAGCCCGACCTGCGCGTGGCGGTGGAGATCCAGCCATTGGATCACCGCGCGGCGGCCTCGGGCTTCAGCGTTTTTGAACAGGCGGCCGCCGGTGGCGGCGTGCTGCGCGGCCTGGTCTTCAAGGGGCTGGCGGCGGAGTTCAGCCGCAAGAAGATCGACGCCCTGCAGGATTACGCCCGCCACCTGGGCGGGCAGGGCGTGGTGGTTGTGCGTTGGTCGGAGGAGGGCCTGAACAGCCCCATCCACAAGTTCACCGGCGAGGAGTGGATGGAGGCCACCGCCCGGGAGGCCGGCGCGAAACCCGGCGACCTATTGGTGCTTGCGGCGGGCGACTTCCGCCTGGTGTGCAAACTGCTGGGCAACATCCGCCTGCGCGTGGCGCGGGAACACGGCCTGGTGGACACTTCCACTCACCGCCTGTTGTGGGTGACGGACTTCCCCATGTTCGAGTACGACGAGGAGGAGGACCGCTGGGCCGCCGCCCACCACCCCTTCACCCAACCCAACCGTGAGCAGTTCGAGGCGGGCGCCCCGCCGGCGGAGCTGCTCTCCCGCGGTTACGACCTGGTGATGGACGGCCAGGAGATCGCCGGCGGCAGCGTGCGCATCCACGAGCGCGACATGCAGGCGAGAGTTTTCTCCATGCTGGGCATCTCCGACGACGAAGCCCGGGAGAAGTTCGGTTTCCTTTTGGAGGCCTTCCGTTACGGCACGCCGCCCCACGCCGGCTGCGCCTTCGGCTTCGACCGTCTGGTGATGATCTTCGGCGAGACGGAGAACATCCGCGATGTCATCGCCTTCCCCAAGACCAACCGCGCCGCCTCGCCCATGGACGGCTGTCCCGGCCCGGTGGACGAACGCCAGCTGACGGAGCTGCACCTAAGCATCCGCGGCGCCCGCAAGGACGCGGGCGAGGCATGAGACCTGTTGAGGGAGAGGCTGGAAGCGGCGGCGCAACGCCGCTGAGCATCCCGCTGGACGGCGTGGATGCCTCCACCTTGTGCGGGCCTGGCGACATCCACATCAGCCGCCTGGAAAACTTCTTCACGGCCCAGCTGGTGCTGCGCGACGGCGAGGTGCGCATTGTGAGTTGCCGCAGCCAGGTGGAGCTGCTGCGCGGCACCCTGCTGGAGGTGTGCGAACTCATCCGCCGCAAGGGCGCGCTGGAGAACGAGGACCTGGAGCTTGTGCTGCGTCGGGCCACCGCCAGCGAGATGCTGGCCGCCCAGCCCGAGGGGAATTCCATCGTGGCCCACACGCCCACCGGCCCCCTGCGCACGCGCACGGCGGGCCAGGAGCGTCTGGTGCGCGCCGCCGCCCAGCACTTGCTCACCTTCGCCATCGGGCCGGCGGGTACGGGCAAGACTTATCTGGCCGTGGCCATGGCCGTGGCGGCGCTGGTGGAGCGCAAGGTGCAGCGCATTGTGCTCACCCGGCCGGCGGTGGAGGCAGGGGAGAACCTGGGCTTCCTTCCCGGTGACCTGAAGGAGAAGGTGGACCCTTACCTGCGCCCGCTCTACGACAGCCTCTTCGACATGATGGAGCCTGAGCGCATGGCCCGCCTGGTGGAGCAGCAGATCGTGGAGGTGGCTCCCCTGGCCTTCATGCGCGGCCGCACCCTCAACAACGCCTTCATCATCCTGGACGAGGCCCAGAACACCACGCCTGGCCAGATGAAGATGTTCCTCACGCGCCTGGGGCAGAACTCCCGGGCCGTGATCACCGGCGATGTCACCCAGATCGACCTGGCCCAGCCGGAGCGCAGTGGCCTGCTGGAAATCCGCCATGTGCTGCGCGGCGTGCGCGATGTGGCCTTCGTCGAACTTGAAAAGGCGGATGTGGTTCGCCATCGTTTGGTACGCGACATCATTCATGCCTATGAGGAGTACGAGGGCCGTGCAACACGACCAGCCTAACACCGAGGGCGACTCATCTTTCCCATTTCCCCAGCCCGAACTGGACGACTCCGATTCCCGAAGTAGCAGACGCCTCGAGGTGGTGCGCAGCGGCTCGCGCGTGCGGGTGAACCTGCGCGTGCTCGAGACGGTGCTGCGCCACGCCCTGCGCGCGGAGGGCCTGCGCCACCGCGAGCTCACCTTGGCACTGCTGGATGCGGAGGAGATGCGCGAGGCCAATCGCCAATTCCACGCCGCCGACGAGGCCACCGACCACCTGGGCTTCCAGTACGAGGCGCCCCAGGGAGAGGTGAGCGGAGACATTCTCATCTGTCCGGAGGTGTGCGTGGAGCAGGCGGCGGACTTCGGCGAAACCCCGCGCCGGGAGATCGCCCGGGTGGCCATGCACGGCGTGCTGCACCTGGCGGGCTGGCAGGATGACACTCCCGCCCGCCGCAAGCGCATGCGCGCACGGGAGGACGAGCTCCTGGCCGGATTGGTGGCCTTGCGGGGCCCCGCCCGCTGGCTGGAAGGGGGCTCCCATGGCCGCTGAGGCCTTGCTTTTCGCTCTGCTGCTGGCCTTGTCCGCTTTCTTCTCCGCCAGCGAGACGGCTTTTTTCAGCCTGAACAAGCTGCAGGTGAAGCGTCAAAAGGAGGAGGGCGGAGCTGCCGGACGCCGCGTGGCCGAGCTTTTGGCCCGTCCCCAGCGCCTGCTCGTGACCATTCTGGTGGGCAACACGGTGGTGAACACGGCGGCGGCCTCCCTGGCCACCCTCATCACCCACGATGTGGCCGGCAGGGCGGGACTGCCGCTGGAGTGGCTCATCGTGCTGGAGATCGTGGTGGTGACCCTGGTCATCCTGCTGGTGTCCGAGGTCACGCCCAAGGCGCTTGCCTTCCGCCACAACGAAGAAATCGCCCGCGCGGCGGTGCTGCCTCTTTCAGGGGCCACATGGCTTCTGCTGCCGCTGGTCAAGCCCGTTCTGGCCATCACCCGCCTGCTGCGCGGCCGCATGGGCGAGCCCGACCACGCCCAGTTCACCAGCGAGGAGTTGAAAGCCCTGCTGGAAGTGGGCGCCGAAGAGGGCAGCCTGGAGGAGGGCGAGAAGGAGCTCATCCACAGCATCTTCGAATTCGGCGAAACCACCGTGCGCGAAGTGATGGTGCCGCGCATCGACATGGTGTGCCTGCCGCACGACACCACCTTCGACGACGCGGTGGAGCTCATCCGCCGGGAAGGTCACAGCCGCATTCCCATGTACCGGGAGCAGGTGGACAATGTGGTGGGCATCCTCTACGCCAAGGACATGATCCCCTTCCTGCACCAGCGGCAGGCGCCGGACTCCCTTGATCAGCTTGCCCGCCTGCCCTACTTTGTGCCGGAGGGCAAGAAAATCGATGAACTCCTGCGCGAGTTCCAGTCCAACCGCATCCACATGGCCATTGTGGTGGACGAATACGGCGGCACCGCCGGTCTTGTCACCCTCGAGGACATCCTCGAGGAGATCGTGGGGGAAATCCAGGACGAGTTTGACGCGGAAGCCCCGCCCTGGCGGCGCACCGCCGACGATGGCTGGGTCATCGACAGCGGCATGCTCCTGGAGGATGTGAACGCCCTGCTGGAAGAGGAGGTCCTCTCCACGGACGAGGACTACGAGACCCTGGGCGGCTTCATCTACGAACTGGCCGGCGAGGTGCCCAAGGCCGGGGATTCCTTCGAACATCTGGAATGGCGGTTCACGGTGATGACCATGAAACGCCACCGCATCGGCCTTGTGAAGGCCAAACGGCAGGAGCAGGAAGAGGGGCATGATCGGGACGGCAATTAGAGGCAAGCTTGCCAACCTCTACGCCACGGCGCACCACCGCTACACGCGGGAGCTCGCCCCCGTGAGTTTCCTGGAGGAGATTTCCCGCCAGGGCCCCATCCTGGTGGTGATGCCCCGGGATGCCACCTGTTTCGAGGCCGCCCGCCATGTGCTGGTGCACCTGCGCAATTTCACCACCGGCGAGGACGGCCCCGTGCGCATCCACGCCTTCCTGCACGAGACCTTCAAGAACTGGATCGACAGCCGCCTCATCTCCCAGGCTGTGGCCTGGAGCGACACGGACCTGAACGCCCTGCGCCTGCCAAGCACCAAACTGTTGAACCAGGTGGCCAACCTGGGCTGCGATGTGGCGCTGGACTTGAATGTGGACGAGGACCTGGGGGCGGGTTATGTGGTGGGCATGACCGGCGCCAAGATCCGCATCGCCCTGGGAGCCCGCCAGCATCGCCAGTTCTACAATGTGGAAATGCGCACTCCGGTGGACCGCGACGACCTGCGGCGCACTTACCTGGGCCTCACCCGCCAATTGCACATGACCTTCTTCCGTTCCGGCGGCGAGACACCCACCGAACTCAGCATCATGTGACACAGGAGGGGCCATGAAGCGCACGGTGATCCTCGACACGAACGTGCTGCTCCACGACCCCAGCTCGCTCTTCTCCTTCCCCGGGGCGCACCTGCTCATCCCCATTACCGTCATCGCCGAGATCGACAAGTTCAAGAAGGGCGTGGGCGAAGTGAGCCGCAACGCCCGCGAGGCCAGCCGCCAGATCGACGAACTGCGCCGGCAGGGTTCCCTCACGCAGGGCGTGAAGATGCCCGAGGGCGGTGTGCTCATCGTGGCCGGCGCGGGAGAGAAGGTGGTCTTCCCCGAAGGCCTCAGCCCCAGCGTGGCCGACGACTGCATCCTGGCCATCGCCTTGCAGCACAAGTCGCCCAAGGGGTGGCCCAAGCTCTTCATCACCATGGATGTGAACATGCGCATCAAGGCGGGAGCCTACGGCCTGGAGGCCACGGGCTTCGAGGACCGGCGCGTGCAGGTGGACGACCTCTTCCAGGGCTACCACCTCATCCAGGTGCCCACGGGTTGGATCGACGAGTTCTTCGCCAAGGGCTTCCTGGACATGGAGGAGAGTTCGGGCCTGCACCCCAACGAGGGCGTGGTGCTGCAGGATGCCGAGCGCCACGAACGCACGGCACTGGGCGTTTTCCACCACCAGCCCAGCCGCCTGCATCTGCTGCGGGTGGAGGAAGCCGGTCTGGGCATTCGCCCGCGCAACCTGGGCCAGCACTTCGCCCTGCACTTCCTGTTGGACGAGAAGATCCAGTTGGTGACCCTGGCGGGCCGCGCGGGCACGGGCAAGACCCTCCTCGCCCTGGCGGCGGGCTTGAGCCAGGTGCTGGACGACGATTCCCCCTACCGCCGCATGGTGGTCAGCCGCCCTGTCTTTCCCATGGGCAAGGAACTGGGCTTCCTGCCGGGCTCCCTGGACGACAAACTGGGCCCCTGGATGGCGCCCATCCACGACAACCTGGAGCAATTGCTGGACGGCATGTCGGAAAAGGGGCGCAAGGGGCAGAAGTTGACGGAACTCAAGCTGCGCCAGTCCGGCGCGCTGGAGGTGGAGCCCCTCTCCTACATCCGTGGCCGCAGCCTGCCCCGCCAGTTCTTCATCGTGGACGAGGCGCAGAACCTCACGCCCCACGAGGTGAAGACCATCATCACCCGGGCGGGCAACGGCACGAAGGTGGTCCTTACCGGGGATCCGGAGCAGATCGACAACCCCTATGTGGACGCCCTGTCCAACGGTCTATCCTATGTCATCGACCGCTTCCGTGACCAGACCGTGAGCGCTCACGCCACCCTCAGCAAGGGTGAGCGCAGCAAGCTCGCCGGGCTGGCGGCGGAACTGCTCTAACGCTGCGAAAGGCCACTTCCTTGATCCGCATCCTGCTTCCCCTGCTGATCGTCCTGCTTCAGCTGACCTTCTGTGTCACGGCTTCCCACGCGGGAGTGCTGAAAGTGAGCCGCGCCCAGGCGCGGGAGTACCTCCTGGCCCAGGGTCTGCCCGCGGAGGAGGACATGCGCGGCGAGAGCCTGCAGGCCGCCCTGGGACGCATTCTGGAACACACCCTGCTGGCACGCGCCTGGGACGAGCTTGGGCAGCCCCTGGATGCGGGCCAGCGCGCCCAGCTGGAACTGGCGCGCCAGGAACTGGCGGTGCGCCTGTGCCGGGAGCGGCGCCTGAAGGTGAAGGCCATCACAGACACCCAGGTGGAGGACTACGCCTTCCTGGCGGCCTGGCTCTACTTCCCCAGCCACATCCTGCTGGAGGACGAGACCACAGCGGACAGCACTCTGGCGCGTATCCGGCGGGGCGCATCCTTCGCCCAACAGGCGCGGCGCTTCTCCAAGGATCCGGGATCCGCCGTGCAGGGTGGCGCTCTGGGGCCTGTGCGCGCCGGGCAGACGGTGATGGAGTTCGAGGAAGCCATGCTGCACCTGAAGCCCGGCGAGATTTCAGCGCCCGTGCGCTCGCCCTTCGGTTGGCACATCATCCGCCTGGACAGCCTGCAGGAGCTGGACGAGCCTGTGGCCGACGAGGCCACCCGCGCCGCGTTGCGCGAGACGCTTGAGCGCAATGCCCGTCGCCGGGCGGAGCTGGTGCTGCAAGGGGCGCTGGAGGAGGAGCACCAGCTGAAGATCCATGTGAAGGCGACCAAGGGCGCGGGGGTGGATCCCGCCACGGTGGTGGCCAGCAGCAGGGACACCTCCCTTACGCGGGGCCAATTGGATGCCATGATCCAGGGCGCCTTCGGCGGGCAGGGCGCGCCGGCCCTGGAAGGCCTGGGGGCGGACTTTTGCCGCTATTGGCTGGAACAGGATGCCTGGTTGCGCGAGGCGCGCCGGGACGGCACCTGGAAGAGCCGCGAGTTGAGGGACTTGGTGGAGCTGCGCGAGACCCTCTTCAAGAGCGCGCTTTATGTGAACCAGCACCTGGCCGCCGCCTTCCAGCCCACCACGGAGGATCTGGAGAACTACCTGGCGGCCCATCCTTCGGAATTCATGGCGGAGCGCGCCTTCAACATGTGGACCTTCACCTTCGCCACCCGGGCCGCCGCCGATTCCGCCCGCGCCCTGTCGCGCCGGGAGAAGCTGGATCCCGCCATGCTGGCGGATCGCCTGGGGCTGGAGCTACATCCGCGCCAGGTGCAGGCCGATGATGTGCGCGCCTTGCCCGCCTCCGTGCGCAGCGCCCTCATCGACCTGGATCCCGACGAGTGGAGCGAGGTGCTGGAACTTCCCCAAACCCAGGGTCCGTCCCAGTGGGTTTTCTACAGCCTCATCGGGCGCAGCATGCCTTTTCTGGGTGAAAGCCCCAGCCTGCGCAAGGCAGTGGAGGAACAGGTGCGTGGCGTGGTGATCACGGCCGAGATCGCCCGCGCGGTGGAGGCCATGCAGCGCCGCACCGGACTCACCCAGGCCCACTGGAAGGAGTGATGCCGCTTCCGGCTAGTGGACCGAATCTCGTGGAATGTTGGATGATGAAAGGTCCATGCCGCTCAGCGCAAGGCGCAGGCCCGCAGGCGCAGTGGCGCTGCGTCAAGGGACTGCAACGCAGCGCTGGGTGGCAGG
>Ga0172367_10003890_pt1 | contig 18977 bp, 13 predicted proteins | sample Lak10m_FD_114542 | JGI IMG/M metagenome (GOLD analysis project Ga0172367, IMG submission 114542) | Freshwater microbial communities from Kabuno Bay, South-Kivu, Congo - kab_022012_10m | ecosystem: Environmental > Aquatic > Freshwater > Lake | place: Democratic Republic of the Congo: South-Kivu...
AAGGCATTGAACAAATTAAATACGAGACCACGAAAATGTCTTGGCTTTAGAACACCTCTTGAGGTAACAAGAAAAGAGTTATCGAAATTAAAAAATGTTGCGTTTGTTATTTGATGTTAGGATTAATGTTAAATTAATTGATATGAATAATTTAAAATTATCTGTGATTTTTACAATTTTTTTCTTCAGTTTGGAAAATGGATTTGCAGCGCCCAAAGAGGATGCTGAATTTTTAATGCGGCAAATAGAAATTCAATTTAAAAAAGGAGACTATTTAGCAGTGACCCGAATGGGGTGGGCCAATATTGATCGGGCTGATCGATACACCATGTTTAAGATTGGAGATGCTCACGAAAAATTGAAACAATGGGGAGAAGTGCATCGTATTGCGGACCTTATGATCGCAAAAAATGAAAATGACTTTCAAGCCCATGCAATGAAGGGGCGAGCGTTTCTGGGGCAAAAAAATGAAAAATCGGCTCTGGAGTCCTTTAAGAAATCAGCAGAATCTAATAAAAAATATCGTCCCGCCTACGATGGTTTAGTCGAGATTTATCGCAAACGAGAAAATCATTATGAATTGCGAATTTTATTTGAAGATATGATCAAAGAATTTGGATCAGAAGCCGAATTCTATACCCAACTCTGTGAGATCAATACCAAAGATGGAGCGAATATTCAGGCTGTACAAATCTGCACGAAAGCCATTGAAAAAGATCCACTTAATGCAAACAATTATGTATTTAAAGGAATAGTATTTAAACAGGCCGGAGAAACGGAAAAAGCTTTTCGACAAATTCGTGAAGCAGCACAACGATTTCCAAAATCTCCTTTTGCCCAATTTACCTATGCCAGCCTTTTAGAGGAAAAACTGGACTATATTGATTCCACTAAGTTTTATAAAGCCACAACGGAAATTGATGTGGGAAATGACCTGGCCTGGGCCGGTCTTGCGCGTTCGGCAGCTCAAATTAAAAACTATGAGTTGTCATATAAAGCCATTGAAAAGGCCTGTTCCTTAAAGTCACAACATTTAAGTGTGCTCCGGGCTATCGTTAAAAATCTGGAAAGAATGCCGGCATCCAACGAAAGTGAACAGATTTGGATTCGGAAATTGAGAAATCTTGACGATCGATATCTCCAACGACCCTATTAATTGATTTTGAAGGTATAGTCCGTCCCGATAAAAAAAGTGCATGAATTACGGCGAGATTTTTATTCGGTTTCCCATCCAACAACTCGTCCACCTTCAAAGTAGACAAAACGTCTTTCTTGTTTAAATCCATCGGAGACAGTTACAGAGCGAACATACTTCCAACGTTCATTCTTGTAGAGTGGATTTCCAGAGACTTCAACACCAATGGGTTCCCCCCAGGACTTACGAACCATTTCCTGGGGCATACCAATGGCAATATCTTGATTGTCGACGAGGGGTTTCATGGCGCGGATATTTCCTTGGAACCGGGTCCAAAGCCCTTGCTTTTGGATCCAAATTTGCCGTTCTTCGATGCTAGGAATTTGCAAAAATGCGATTTTTTCTGAATCAGATTTAAGGAAGGAAATTACTTTGGCATATTGTTCCTTTTCTTTGGTGGTCGCCAAAGCTCTCTCCAAAATGCGCAGCCGTTGTCGTTGTGCAATTAACAGCCGATCTTCAGAAGTCATTATGGCCTCCGGTCGAGAGGGAGCTACTTTTTGAAAAGTGTCAGGGTATAACCCCTCCGGGGAAGATTCCAATGAGGAATTCGATTCATTGTAGTTCCGGAACCCACTTTCCGAAGTCCTTTGAAGAAGTGGGCCTGAACAGCCCCAGAGTCCAATAAGTGAAGAGAAAGTAGCGAATAAGAATATTTCTTTCATAAATATTAATGGCCTCCTTAACATTTCAATTTTATCATTTATTAATAGTAAACATTATTCAAAAGAGTTTCCAATAATCACTATATATTCAAAAAATTCCAATTCATTAGACCGGTCATACCAGATCCGATTAACAAGTCCCAAATTATCTGGTCCAAGGACCTGACTGGTTTTGCAGCAGGGTAGGGATTATAATTGCTCGCTGAAGTACGGCCCTATAAACTGAAGTAAGGGTATCAGACCTCTCTTTGAATGAGCTTCACTTTTAGGTGGGAAATAACAGAAAGATTCAATTTTGGGAATCAGTGAGGATGATTTATTGGCAGATGAAATAAATGACAAATCGTCGGGACAAACTTTAGCTTCATCAATAAAAAGCACTTCGTCGGAAGGATTGGGAACCCTTATTGAATCTGGGATGATGAGTGAAGAGGAGCTCGATAATCTTATTCAATCTGAAGATCCTGAGTTTTATGGAAACGTCATTGGGATTGCAGGAACCGCCGTAGACGGAGCGGAGCTTTATGAATATGAAGAGGATGAAGATGATAAAGATCCACTTTGGGGGCGTCCCAATGGCTGGAGAAAAGTTGTAAAAAAAATCTTTCCTTATGCCCCTAAAATAGCTAAAAAAATTAAAAGATTTCGAGAACGATTGAAATGGATTTTTTTATCCAGTTTTGATATTGCTCGAAAAATCATAAAAGAAGAATTTCCGCGACTTGGTAAAATTTTATTTACTAGACTCCTCAAATTGCGAGACGAACTCCAGAAGAAACTAAAGATATTTACTGCTTGGCCGTTGAAAAAGAAAATTGGTTTTGTTGTGGTGCTCGGGGTCGGTGGAATTATTACATTGCTGACGTTTCGAGTTCTTACCAAGGGAATCCTTCCTAAGGAGGAAGACTTATTTATTCGCTCTTTGGAGCCCTGGGCTCAAATCACTTATGTTTATGATCCTAATGAAAAGAGAGAGCTCTTTTATGAGTCTGGAAATGCGTCGAGAAATCTTGTTTTATTGAATAAATTGATTGCCAATATAAGACCGACGGGCAATTCCAGCTCCAATCCAATGTTGGCTATTGAGTTGTTTTTAGAAGGAACGTCTTCTGAAGTTATGATTGAGGTCAAGGACCGGGAGCCCCAAGTGCGCGATGAGATTCTGCGAACGATGGAGGCCTCCCGGTATGTGGATCTGTTGGATATAGAAGGTAAGCAGCATCTTTCCGAAGAGATTCGCAAAGCGGCCAATCACATTTTGACGACTGGTAAGATTAAAAAAGTATTTTTTAGAACTTTTATAATGAAGCCCTAGTTTGCTCTTTGAGATTGATCTTGAGAGCTTTAATATCAATGCCATAGTCCTTAATTCGATCATGCAGTGTGCTTTTGGGAATTCCAAGGACGGCAGCTGTTCGCCGTTGATTCACTTTGTGAATTTTCAAACAATCTAGAATCATTTTTTTTTCAATTTCCTTGATCAATGGCCACTTCCCGTCGGGGGTGGGTCCGAATTTTTTTTTAAATTCATCTTCTATTGTGAGAGGATGGGATTTTTCAAGAAGAATTTCGATTTGATTAATATCAATAGTTTGTTCTGGATAAAAAGCTTTAGCTCTGGCTACCAAATTTTTTAACTCACGGATGTTGCCGGGCCAAGAGTGATTTTTAAGTGTTTCAATTGCTAAAAAGGAAAATCGGACTTTTTCTTGTTTTGCAAATTCATAGAGAAGATCCTGGAAATCCTCCATTCTATCGACTAATGCTGGCGGACTAAAACTAACAACATTGAGCCGGAAGTAGAGGTCTGAGCGGAAGGAGCCACGTAAAATTTTTTCATTTAAATTTTGGTGAGTGGCAGCAATGATGCGAGTGTCGGTTTGGATATTTTTATCGCTACCCACAGGGCGGACCTCTTTGTTTTCTAGCGCTCGCAGGAGCTTTGCTTGGAGGGAGTAGCTGAGATCTCCTATTTCATCTAAAAAAAGAGTTCCTCCCCGTGCCGTTTCGAAAGCTCCTTTGCGATCAGAAATGGCGCCGGTGAAACTTCCTTTAACATGTCCAAAAAGCTCACTTTCAATTAAAGTTTCAGTCAGTGCGCTGCAATTGACTGAGATTAGGGGGCCTCTTCGCCCTGAAAAACGATGAATTTCTTCAGCAATGATTTCTTTGCCGGTCCCGGAGGGGCCAGTCAGGAGAATGGGAAAAGATGTTTTTGCAGATAGAGCCAGTCGCTTAAGACTCTGGTCCCAGAGTTGATTTTTGCTTTTTAACTTAAAGATTTCATAATAATCCGAATCTGCAATTTGAAATTGGAATTCGTGTTTGCCAATTCTAAGAATATCGCCTACATTCAGAATGGCCTCAACAATTTTTGTTTCGTTCAGATAGGTTCCTATGTGACTTCTTAAATCTTTGATTAAGAAGTGATCACCTTGCTTTTCAATGCGGGTATGGCGATCATTGAGTTCCATATCGTCCAAACGAAGGTTGCAGGTCGAGATGTTTCCAATAATAAAATAATCTCCGATGGGAATACAGCGGGGCGAACCATTCAGGGGACGGAGGACTGGTTTTCCACCTTCATTGTGATGGAGTGGTAAATTATCATTTTCGACCGATTCCTTGCTTTTGGGAAAGGTCGTCGATTCGGGTTCAGTTTTGTGGATATCAAGTAACATTTTCTTCTCCTAAGTTAGATCGGGTTTTTTGTGGGGATTTGCTCGTGAAGTGCATCTCTTCAAAAGTTCAGCCCCGAAAGCGGCTCATCAAAGAATGTGCCACTTGAGAAAGATATTAAGGGAGCTCAGTTCCTTTCAGAATAGGAATGGGCATTCAGGAATCCAGAAATGTTCCTCCCATTTTCTACGCTGGGAGAACTTGTCCAAAATTTTGGAGGTTTATGGGTATCCGGGCAATGGTGTTGAATAGAATTTCTGATGGTCAGATGAGGTAATCTATATTATACCCATGGAGTGAAAAATATTTCATTTCAATTTATAAAAAGTGCTGTTTTTGCAGAAGATTATCCACCTATGGATTTACCTGAGATTGCTATTGTTGGCAGATCAAATGCTGGTAAATCCAGTTTAATTAACTGTCTGGCTGGAAATAAAATTGCCAAGGTCAGCGGAACTCCTGGAAAAACTCGACTGCTGAATTTTTTCAGAAAAGGCGAAAAGTACACCTTGGTGGATATGCCGGGATATGGATTTGCCGCTCGATCCAATGAGGAAGTTGGCCAATGGCAAAAGATGATCGAGGATTATTTTCAATATCGACAAGGATTGCTGGGGATGATTTTGGTGATGGATATTCGTCGAAACTGGTCGCCTGAGGAGGAAATGATGAAAAAATTTGTCAACTCTAGGAACCGACCTCTGTTGATTGCACTGACGAAAAGCGACAAATTGAGTCGCAATGAAATTATCAAATCCGTGAATGCCATTCGAAAGCAAAGTGGAATTTTTGCGGTGTTTCCGATTTCTTCTCTCAAGCGGACAGGATACGAAGAGATGGAAGATCATTTTTTTAAAGATTGGATGGATGCTCGATGAAATTTGTAGGTGTTATTCCGTCCCGTTTTGGTTCGACTCGATTTCCTGGAAAGCCCTTGGCGGATTTAAATGGCCGACCGTTGATTCAGTGGGTTGTTGAGGGTGTCTGTCAAAGCCAAATCCTTGAGTCCATTATAGTTGCCACGGATGATGAGCGTATCGCTTCCACTGTAGTGTCCTTCGCACGTGGTATGAAGAAATCCATTTCTGTTGTCATGACAAGTTCAGAAATTCCTTCGGGAACGGATCGAGTGTATGCGGCCACACAGGACTTGGATTGTGAGGTGGTTGTGAATATTCAGGGAGATGAACCTCTCATTGAAGGAAGTTTGATAGATTCTTTGGCTGGATTATTCATAAAAAACTATCAAATTGATATGGCAACATTAGCCCATCCCATTAGTTATGAAGAGTTGCATTCGCAGCATTCGGTGAAAGTTCTTTTAAATCAACAGCAGGATGCTATTTATTTCAGCCGCTTTCCAATTCCTTATTCAAGAAGCGGCGCGAAAAAAGAAGGTTCCATTGAAGGATGTATGAAGCATATTGGCATGTATGCCTATCGGAAGGATTTTTTGAAAAGGTTTTGTACCACCTCCCCTGCCTTGATAGAATCAGCAGAAAGTTTAGAACAACTCAGAGCTCTTTATTTAGGAGCTCGTATACGCGTTTTGCCAGTTACGATGGCCACGCCTGGCGTGGATACTCCAGAAGATTTGGAGCGAGTCAAAACGATTTTAAGGAAAAAATATGGAAAATAATAAGAAAAAGCTAATTCAGAAGACCTTAAAAAATCGTGGTTCGGTTTCCACTCCTACAAAAAAAACTACTATTTCTACTCGAAAATCGACTTCTCAATCTCTGCAACAAAAATTTGTTTTTGTGACTGGCGGGGTTGTATCTTCCATAGGGAAAGGTCTGACGGCAGCCAGTTTGGGGGCTTTATTGGAAGCTCGAGGAATCCGAGTTACGATCATGAAATTTGATCCCTATTTGAATGTGGATCCTGGAACGATGTCTCCCTTTCAGCATGGGGAAGTTTATGTCACAGAAGATGGTGCCGAAACAGACTTGGATTTGGGGCACTACGAGCGGTTTACTTCTGCTTTGATGTCTCGCTCGAACAGTGTCACGACGGGGCAAATTTATGATACGGTCTTATCCAAAGAGCGTCGGGGAGATTATTTGGGGGGTACAGTGCAAGTTATTCCCCATGTTACCGATGAAATCAAGGCCCGAACCTATGAAGCCGCCCAAGGCAGTGAAGTAATCCTTGTAGAAATTGGTGGAACTGTCGGAGATATTGAAGGGCAGCCTTTTCTTGAAGCCATTCGACAGATGCGTCACGAAGTGGGGCAAGAAAATTCTGTACTCGTTCATGTCACCTATGTTCCTTATATTACCGCGGCAGGAGAATTGAAATCCAAACCTACCCAACACTCCGTGAAGGAATTGCGTGAAATTGGCTTGCAGCCTGATTTCTTGGTTTGCCGCAGTGAAAAGTATATTGATGAAAATCTCAAAGCTAAGATTGCATTGTTTTGTTCGGTAAAAACGGATCATGTTATTGCGGCCCAGGATTCCTCTACAATTTATGAGGTTCCATTGGCTTTGCATCGTGAGCAATTGGATGAATTGATTGTAAAAAGATTAGGACTGGGTTCCGCAAGGCCTCATTTGAAGGGATGGCAGCATCTCGTAAAAGTTTTGAAGAATCCTCTTTATAAAACCCGTATTGGTGTTGTTGGGAAGTACGTTGATTTGAAGGAGTCCTATAAATCTTTGCATGAGGCTCTCGTGCACGGAGGAGTTGCCAATAATTCTCAAGTTGAAATTGTCTACGTGGATTCCGAAAAATTGACGGATAAGAATGTGGCCCAGGCTCTAGGTACTGTGGATGGTATTTTGGTTCCTGGTGGATTTGGTGTTCGTGGTGTTGAAGGCAAAATGTCGGCCATTCGTTATGCACGCGAAAAACAAATTCCATTTTTTGGAATTTGCTATGGAATGCAATTGGCAGCAATTGAGTTTGCTCGCAATGTCTGTGGAATTAAAGATGCTATCAGCCGGGAATTTGCAGATGAAAACAAGCGCGGTTTGAATTTTGTGATCGATTACATGGATGAGCAACGAGGTATAGTGAATAAGGGAGGTACTATGCGTTTGGGAGCCTATCCTTGTCAATTACGAGAGGGTAGTCGGGCCCAAATGGTTTATAAATCCAGTACTATAAAGGAGCGGCATCGCCATCGGTTTGAATTTAATAATAAGTACAAAGCATTATTTGAAAAAAGGGGAATGATTGCGACGGGAATTTGTAAAGAGCGTGATCTCGTGGAAATAGTGGAATTGGTGGACCATCCCTGGTTTGTGGGCGTGCAGTTTCACCCAGAATTTAAGTCGAAGCCATTAGCGCCCCATCCTTTATTTTCTCAATTTGTTAAAGCAACTTTGAATCAAAAGAAAGCCATGGAAAGTTTGCGTAAAAAAGTGATTACGGAAAAACATATGGACAGCTTCGAGAAGAAAGCCCGTCGAATGACTCTTGGTCAGTAGGATTGTCTATGACTTCCCTAGCCATATTTTGTTAAAGTAAAGTCGTTGTAACTTAGATTTAAGTTTAGGAAATAAAAATTGTGGAAGATTTAATTTTAGAACAGGGACGGGCTGTTTTTGATATTGAAGCCAAGTCCTTATTGCAGGTCAAAGATAAATTGAATGGCGCATTTGTGGAGGCAGTTAAGTTAATCCATCAATGTGGTGGAAAATTAGTTACGACGGGAATTGGAAAATCTGGTCATGTTGCTCGAAAGATAGCGAGCACATTTTCTTCGACGGGAACGCCTTCCGTATTTGTTCATCCCGCGGAAAGCTCCCATGGTGATTTGGGAATAATAACCTCTGGTGATGTCTTATTAGCATTGAGTTATGGAGGCGAATCTGCAGAATTTTCATCAATGCTTCAATATGTGAATCGTAAAGGAATTCCTTTGATTGCGATTACAGGGAATCCATCGAGTCAATTGGCAAAGGCAGCCCAAGTAGTTTTAGATGCCAATGTGTCCCAGGAGGCCTGTCCCTTGGGATTGGCGCCAACGGCAAGCAGCACTGCCAGTTTGGCGATGGGTGATGCCCTTGCCATGACTGTTCTGAAAATTAAGGGTTTTAGTCCTGAAGAGTTTGCAGAATACCATCCAGGTGGAAGTTTGGGGTTTAAATTATTAGCTCGTGTCCGCAACATTATGCAAACTGGAAGTAATTTGCCTTTTGTTGCGCCAGAAACTCCGATGCGTGAAGTTATTTCCGTTATTTCACATAGAGATGTACGTGGGGTGGCAGGAATTGTGGATAATTCTGGCTGCCTGGTGGGAGTAATTACTGATGGGGATATTCGTCGCCGTCTTGAAAAAAGTGCCGATCCTCTGATGGGATGTGCGATGGATTTAATGACAAAAAGTCCACGCACGATCGATGCCAATGAATTGGCTGAAAAGGCTTTATTTGTGATGGAGCAATTTCAAATTCAAATGGTATTTGTTTTAGATAAAACTGCGGAAAATCCTCGCAAGCCCATTGGATTATTACATGTTCAAGATCTATTGAGAGCTAAAATTAAATGAGTTCTTCTTTTCCGGAAAATCAGGAAGTTGGTCAGGCCTGGCGCTGGATATATGGCGGTGTCGCACTGTTTGTTGTTGGATTGGCTGCGATTTTTATGAGAGTGGCGCAAAAAATTGAATCAAGTGGAATTTCAGGATCAGATCCCGCTTCTTTAGAAATAGGACATGTCTTTTCTGATTTTGAATATGAAACTCTGTCGCAAAAAAAAGAAAGCTTTTACGGGTTTTCCAATAAAGTCATCATTGTTAATTTTTGGGCGTCCTGGTGTGGGCCTTGCTTGGAAGAAGTTCCCTCATTGATGACACTGGCGGAATCCAATGCTCAACAAATTCAATTGATAGCTATTTCTGCGGATGAGGCCCGGAAAGATCTGGATGTTTTTTTGAAGGCCTTTCCTCATTTTACTTCTCAGAACCGCAGTTTAACTTGGGATGGGGGTCGAAAATTGCGTCAGCTATTTCGAGTCAGCCGTTTTCCTGAAACTTTTATTTTCGATCGAAATCACAGCTTGCGCAAGCATATTATCGGCGCCGTCGATTGGCATTCGACCGAAGTACTGACATATATTAAAAGCCTTTATTAATTTTTGGGATCAACCTAGCCTGAAATCAATAGAAACAATGAGGGCGCCTAGTCAAATTCAAAACAAGCCCTAGTTAGATCCACCCTTAAAAGTAAATTGATTGTGATGGCAATCTGTACAGTTCGACATTGCTGAAGTGTGAATTTTGCTGGTCGCAGCAAGGGCATCACGCTGGTGGCAGGAAACACAACTAGTTGAGAGGCCTTTGTAGATTCCATTTTGATGGCACTCAACACAATCTACAGTCCGATGGGCACCTCGCAGAGGGAATGCCGTCATGGAGTGTTTAAAACCGGGGTATTCCCAAAACTGTTGTCGGTGACATTCTCCACAGTTGGGCAGTAACCCAAGATGGACGTCGTCTTTTTTGTGGCAGAAAAGACATTGGTTGCTCAGACCAGCGAGTTTACGATTGTTGGCATGGCATTCATTGCATTCCAGGGTAAAGTGGACCCCATTCAATGTAAAATTTTTGTGGAAATCACGAGTGATCTTCCAACCTCGCTCCGTATGGCATTGGGTGCAATTAGCTCCAAAACTTCCTTTATGAACATCTTTATGACAAGTGACACATTCGGAATTAATGGGTTTGTAACGAGCAACAGAGTAAATTTTCTTTGAGAAAGTGACCTTTTGCCCAGGTATTGGTTTGTGACATTCTTCGCATTTGACTTCTTTATGTTTAAACAACAATTTATATTGACTTTGTTTGTTGTGATCAAAACCTGGCAATTTCCAGCTGCGTTCGCTATGGCAGCTCTGGCATTTGTTTCCCAGCTGCCCATTATGGTAATCCGTATGACACTCTAAGCACTGTTTCTGATTCAGGGTTAGAAAGATATATTTTCCCATGGTATTTTGGGGTTTTGTTGGAAATCGCTTTTCAGTAGGCATATGGCAGTCAACACAGTTCAGTTTTTGATGTTGGCCCGCTAGTTTGTATTGGGTCGTATTATGATCAAAATTTAGCCTATCCGTAAAGTTTTTAGTAGTATGACAATCCGTACAAACCTTTTTGCTAAACGTATCACTAAATTGCTCTGTGTGAACATTTATATGGCAATCAATACAAAATTTTTGCATGACTGAAGGGAATTTGTAGATCCTTTTATTATCAATGACATGACAGTCATTGCACTTTAGCTCACTATGTTTGCCAGTAAGAGGAAATCGGGTTGCCTTGTGGTCAAACCCTTTTCCATCAGGAAAATTGTACCAACCGGATGTAATATGACATTCGGTGCATTTCTTTTTAACTAAGTTCGGAGGAAATTTTCCAATATGGGGATTGTTGTGGCAATTTTCGCAAGTTTTTTGGGTCAGTAGAGGCCAGTGATAAGTAACATTTTTAAGATAAGGGCTTTTCTTACCAGGAAAGTGACAGTCTTTGCATTTGAGTTCCTCATGTTTACCATCAATGATATAGCGAGTGTGCTTATCATGATTAAACTGAATTATTTGCTTCCAGCTACGTTCATTATGACAAGCTAAGCAGTTGGAAAGGTTTCCCAGGTGAGGATTTCGGCGATTTCCGAATTGATGTTCATCTTGATGGCAGCTGAGGCATGAAGTCTTGAGGCCTGCCCAATGATAGGATTTAACAGGAAGGTCTGCAGATCGTTGTCTATGACATTCCGTGCATTTCAGTTCACCATGTTTGCCGCTCAATTCATATTGAGTAATGCTGTGATCGAATTTTGGAATTTTCCACTCTTCTTGGGAGTGACAGGTATTGCACTTTCCGCCTATAAACTTATTGCTTAAATTATTTTTATGAATGTCCTGGTGGCAGCTTAGACAAAGTAAGGTTTTCAGCTGAGGCCATTGGTATTGGGTTGACTTTTTTGTTGAATTGGGACCATGGCAATCAATGCATTTCATGCCACTGTGCTTGCCTTCAAGCTTGAAGTTAGTATCCCGATTGTGATCGAATTTATTGACATCTTTCCATGAATCGAGAGTGTGGCAAACACTGCATTCCTTCTTTGCAAATGGCCCTTTGAAAAAGTGAATATCGTTCTTTTGGTGGCAACTGTTACAAGATGCTGTTTTTCCGAAGTAACGAATCTGGTTCTTAAAGACAGCTTTTTTAGAACGATTTTCTGAATGACATTCATTACACTTTAGGTTGCTATGCTTACCTAGAAGCTCATACCCAGTTTCTTTGTGGTTAAAAGCCTTTTCATTAACATTTATCGAATTGTAATCGCGACCCTTATGATCAGCATGGCAGGTGATACAAGTTTCGGTGTGCAAGCCGTGATATCCAGATTTTTTTTTAACAAAGAAATCAATTTCTTTGTGACAACCTAAGCACTTAGCTTGTGAAATGCCCTTCCCCGCTTCGTGACATTTGAGGCAGTCGCTGCCCTCTAGCTTTTTATGTCCCATCATCAAGGGACCTGGTGCGAGAAGTCGATTCAGAATACCTTCATCTTCGGCACGCAGAATGGAAGCGGGGGTAAAAATAAAAAATGTCGGAAAAATCCAAAATATAAACAGAATTTTGAGACTTGGGAAGCGAAGCCGATTTTTCATTACAGCTTACCTCTCGGAGGGGCTCCGTCGCGGATGGGTGGAATTTCCTGATTTCCAAAGCGATATCCCAAACGCAGAAAGGCACTTAGAATTTGAACTCTTTCATCAGAAGCACTCTGAAGTGACGTGGATATAAATAGTTGTTGGGATAATACTCTACTTGCAGAGATTTCCGAAATAAGTGGGTGGAGTGTTGTACCATTATCATATTTTTCGGTTCCTAGATTTTCATCGATATTGAATTCCCACTTATCACTGTAATATCCAAGACCTAGGGTGATATAATTATCATTGCTGATAAAATTTTTTCCCGAGGAGAGCTTCAGGTAGGCATCAAATCTTTTTCCCCAAATTTGCATAAATCGGGTGCCAAGTGTCACTTTGCTTTTTGTAAGATGGTCGAGATCGCGTTCGCCTTGGCGAAAAGAAAGTTCAAATAAAGTTTGTTTGTTCCATTGCTCGCGAAAAGCTGCATTGCTCTCATGGTAGGGACTGGAAGGAAGTTGCTCTCTCACATTTTGTTGACGAAGGTATGTTATCACATCATATGTTAAGTAACTGAATTCAGTAGAGAATTCTGGATTCCAGCTTTGCTGCCAGTTGACTGAACCATTTTGAATGAAGGTTTTCGGAACCATATCTAAGTAAAGATTTGTTAGCAATCGACTCGACTCTTGCCATTGCCAAAACATATTATGGAAAAGGTACTGACGATCCGTTTCTCCATTCACCGTTTCCTGAACCAAAGCATGATTGAGGAGAAAATTCTTATTCCATTCATTGTCCTTTGGGCGATAGGCAAAAAAGAAACCATAGATGTTGGATTGTGAATTGAAGGTATAGTACAATTGATCAATTCGACGAGGATTCAACCCTCCGAAAGCGCCCAGAGATATTGCTGAAGTTTGACGATAGCCGAGTTGCACTCCATCGCAGCTAAGATTGCCAGCATCAAGTAAAGGAAATCGACCTACTTCATAAAAATAATCGCCATTGCTATTAGGGTTGGCAAAACTCAATTGCTTTGTCTGCCAGACATTATTGGGGTCCAATTGATATTCTGTCCTGTTGAGCTTTCCGAAGCCATCGAATTTATCAGCTACGTCAGCTGTGAAAATATATTTTTCAGTGTCAATATCCGATAATTTCAAATGAAGTCTTCCTGCCATTCTCATAAAGTCATTGGATGTTGAACCCGCGGAGGTATCCTTAAATGTTTCCGTGGAAGAATACCCGCCAAAAGTTACGCGACCGTGGGTTTTGAAGGCTCCACTTTTCGCCGGAAAAATCAAGCACCCCCCTCCACCAAAGAGAAGGGCAATTCGTTTCCAAATTGCAGAGGGGAGCCGTCCATGGCTTCCGTAAGTAAAATTCATTCGAATATTTCTTCCTGATTTATTAATTGTTACCAATAAAATTAGTTTTGTTAAGTAAAGCATGGTCCTGCAATGCATTATTTATTCTTTGTTGATATTTCAAACGGGCCCCATTGAAATAAAAAAAGCAAGGAACTGGATCAAAGGAGTGCAAATGCAATCTCACTGGATAAGATCATTACAACAAAATTCATTTTTCAAATTTACGTCATCTGTAAAGCTGGCAGTTCCTCTGATGTTAATTCTGCTCATTGCAGCAGCTTTAGGTACTTTCATTGAAAGTCGATACAATGCTGATTATGCGAGCCTTTTGGTTTATCGGTCTTGGTGGTTCTCACTTCTTTTGGTTGCTCTTTGGTTCAACATTCTCAATGCAACCGTGGCCCGTTATCCGTTTAAAACTTATCACTTAGGATTTGTGATAACCCATCTAGGTCTTTTGACTTTATTAATTGGTGGAATGATGACTTCCTATTATGGAGTGGATGGGCAAATGCGAGTGGTTGAAAAGGAAAGCGATAACCGAGTGGTTCTTCCAGACTTGGTTTTTGCTTTTGGCATGGAAGGTTCGCCTAATCTTCGAATTTTTCCTATTCCTAGAGGTATTTCAAAAAAAGACAAATCCGATTTAAATGCAGCGAATGCCGAATTCGCCCATTTATTTACCTTGGAAAAGTATTTTCCGTTTGTAAATCGGGTCAAGAAAGTATTGCCTGGTCCGGTCAAAGGTAATGAAGGCGGCGTTCAAGATCTCAGCTTGGGCTTCATATTGCGAAGTCCCTTTTTTAATGTTTCCGAGGTTCTTCATACTAAAGAAAATCCAGAAATGAAAATGGGTCCAGCCACACTTCGTCTGAAAATGGACCCAGAAGGTTCTTTACCAACCATAGCTCCCAATTCAATTCCTCCACACACTCGGGAAATTGCCAAGGTCAAGACAGGTAAAAGGATTGGCAATTCAGCAGCGGCCCCAGCTCATCAGATTGGTGAATTGGAAATTTGGAATAAAGGCAAACAACAGAAAATGAAAGTGATAAAAGTATCAGATCTTCTCAAGGGGGTGGAAGTTGAAGGTGTCCAAATTCAAATTATCAGAGAATATAAGCATGCCGTAGTTTCTGAAAAGGGTTTGGCAGAGGGAGATCAGCCAGGAAGCAATCCGGCCTTGGAGCTATCATTAGAAAAGAATGGCGAAAAATTGCGAGAAGTCGTTTATGCAAAATATCCTGAATTTTCAATAAATAAACAAGGAACGTTCAATCTTCAATTTCGGTTTCACCCATCATCTATGTCTGAAATAAAGTCTCACCCTTCAGAAGGGGCTCAAGAGAGTGCTGGTGTCTCTATGGATCCTCAAGACCGAAGTGGGAATGTGATAGAGTTTTACGGAAACAAAACTCGTCCAAAAGAAATCCGGGTTGAGCTTTATAAAAATGGTCAACAAGTTTTAAGACAATGGGCACCCCAGGGAGGAACGATTGAAACACCGTGGATGGGGATGAAGATTGTCATCGGTGAGGTAAATTTGGGGGGCCGTACTGTTAATGACGTCGAAGCTGTCGTTCCTGAAGAGAAACAATCCCAACTGCCTCCAAGTGCCCTATATTTAAAACCCCGAATTGCAGGGGATGGAGAAGGTCTATGGTTGGTTGAAGGTGATGAGGCCTTAGTGAAGGTGGGAGACAAAAATTACAGAATTTATTATGGTCGCGAAATTTTGGAACTTCCATTTCAATTGCAATTGCAGAAATTTTCAAAGGTGGACTATCCAGGAACTGAGACACCGATGAGTTATGAAAGCATGGTTCAAATCTCTCCAAGCACAATCTCCCATAAAACAATATCTCATGAAATAGATTCGCAAATTATTTCCATGAATGAGCCCTTGAAATACATGGGATACACTCTTTATCAATCCAGTTATGAGCAGTCACCGGGAATGTCGACAGCTTCCATCTTTTCAGTAAATAAAGATCCGGGCAGAGGGGTTAAGTATGCTGGGAGTATTATACTTTGCCTGGGAATTATCATTTTTACCCTCATGCGAAGTCGATTTTACAAAAACTTGCATCGTCAAAGTAGGAACCTCTCGATACTTTCAATAATTTTAGTTGCATTTCAATTTTCTGCCCGGCCAACATTAGCCCAATCTACTCTGAATCCCGATCCCGCTTCGAGTCCCTCCAATCTTCAAGGCGAGTCAGCACCAAATTCAATAATCGGAGAGTCTTTTCATCCCCAAATGTCGGCAGAGCAAGCCCAAGCAAATTTTGTAGTTTTCGCAAAAGATGTCGATGATAGCCTTATTTGGGAATTACCAGTTCAGCACAATGGACGCTTAAAACCTTTTTTAACTCTCGCGAGAGAGAGCGTTCTGTTTCTTTCCGGAAAATACAGCATGTGGGGTCTTCGTCCTGGCCAAATTTATTTAGCCCTGATGACTCAGGACTCAGCTAATAGTATTGAAATAATTGAGATTCGTGATCCAGAATTGAGACTGCAATTGGGATTTGTTAAAAACAAAAGGTACTATTCACTGGCTGATTTAGAAAAGTCAGATTTGTTTAAAATGGCGGAACCTTTATTAGGAGTTTCTGGCGATGCGGCCCGCCGGCAAACTCCCTCTCAAAAAAAAATAGTTGAAACGTACCAACAGATTTTGCTCTTTAGGAGCATTATGACTGGAGAGCATTTATTTCAAACTGCTGACTTTTCCTTTTTGAAGGCAAATCATTCTAATGGCGGTAATTCAACAATTCAAAAAGCACTCAATGATTTTATGAGAACAATTGCTCAGGGAAATCAAAGTGAAAGTGGGAATGAAGCTAAAAAGCTTTTGATGGTCACGAAAGCTCAGGAATTGCCTGAAATATTTCAATCTATGCGAGAAAAAATGAAGGTTGAAGTTGATTATAATAATTGGCGATTGTTTTATATCTCTGGACTTCTTTATCTTTTGATGAGCTTTCTATTTTTTAATTCGAAGATCACGGGTTACCTTAATAAAACAAAGGCAGTAGTCTTATTTTTGCTTCCTTTTACTTTGCAAGTGGCAGGGTTTGCAATGCGAGTGTACATCACTGGATTTGCCCCGGTCACAAATATGTACGGGACCATGCTCTGGGTATCTTTTGGGGTCACTGTGTTTAGTTTGATTTTATTGATGATCTATGAGAATTTTGTCCTCGTTGGAATGCTGAGCATCGCCAGCGGCTTACTTTTGCTGCTAACCGAGAATTTGCCATTGGTGCTGAGTCCCGATATGGATCCCATCGTGGCTGTTTTGCGAAGTAATTTTTGGCTAACCATTCATGTACTAACTATCACAATTTCTTATGCTGCTTTTGCTGCTGCTATGTTAATCGGCAACGTCGCACTAATTAGGACTCTTTTTATTAAGGAAAACGAAGCGTTTTACAAAGTCTATTCTCATTATGCTTATCGAATGATTCAACTGGGAGTTTTCTTAATCTCAACAGGAATTATTTTAGGAGGAGTTTGGGCAGATTATTCTTGGGGACGTTTTTGGGGATGGGATCCCAAAGAGACTTGGGCCTTGATTGCCGATCTTGGATTCTTGGCAATCTTGCATGCCAAATATGTAGGTTGGTTGCGCTCTTTTGGTTTGTTAGCGGCCGCCCCTTTGGGTTTTTTATTGGTAATCATGGCCTGGTATGGAGTGAACTTTATTTTAGCTACGGGATTGCATTCCTATGGATTTTCAAGCGGAGGGGTAACTATTGTGGTTTCTTTTTTCGCTATCCAATTGATTATTTTTGCAGCAGCTCTTTTGAAAATGAGCTTTCAAAAAGTAGTTCCAAATCCAACTACCAAGTATAGATAATACCAAATCCGATTACAAAATAGACCAAGGCGCGACCGAGGGAGACGCGGAGGCCTGCTCCCTGCAGGCCGCACAAGACGACCGACCGAGCAACGATGGGATACGAAGTAATCGGATTTGGTATAAGTTCGAACTTATTAATCATGCAACCTTTTCGCTATACCCCAAGAATAAGGGCCGTCGCGATATGTATCACAGCAGCTAAATACATAAAAATTGCAAAAGGGAGATGAAAAATATGCCAATACCCCATGAGCCTTTGAAAGGGCTCCAGTAAAAAATATTTACGTTTTAATACAAGATATTCTTTCAATTGCATTTGTTGAAGGGCTGGAATCCCTTGAAGTGCCGGGGTTGATCCTAAAGCAAATCGAACGTCCATGGAAAGAGCCCTTGAAAAGGCCTGAATGATTGAAATTTCTACTTCTGCACTATCATCGATTTTTAGTTGGAAATAGCTTAGCAGGTCCTGTTGCAAAGATTGGAGTTCATCTTCTGAACCCTCTGACTTATTTCTTTTATAATTTCTGACAAATTTTTCCCACCACGTATTTGCCATTTTATTAAAATCCATCTTTTGAATACTCAATTGAAGATAAAAATACCTTCCTACAATCCCACTGATAAGTGAGACCATCATACTCCAAAAGCTGATGGCAACTAAACCTCGAACTTTAAAATTCGAATGAAAAATAATAAAAGTGGGGCCTACCAATCCGCAAAAGATATGAAAGTCGAGCCATCCCTTAGTTGTTCCTATTTTAGAAAGGAGGCTCCATTTTTTTCGAAGGATATAGAGATTGGTCAGAAGCATGATGCTCATTCCAATCCAGCCTAGATAATAGCTGATCGGTTTTCCAGGTTCAGGAGATAAATTAATATTTTTAGATTTCATATTCTGTGAAATTTTTGCAGTAAAACTACTTTGGGGGCGAAAGTTCAATAAATAGGATTCATAACCCATGAATATTGTCAAAAGCAGCCAAATAGCAACATAGTTTTTTAGAATCATGGGAGCGTCTTACCTCATTCATTTACCCTGTTAGTTTTTCGCCAAATTTTTTGTCAATTTCCACGCCGAGACTCATAAGCATTTTATGGGGCATTTCTGCTCCTGCGAAGATAAATAGAAAATCATTGTCGATTTCAACTGTTGTTTCTTCCTTCTGGATCGTGAGTCTATTGAGTTCAATTCTTTTGACTGCAGAATTGAACCATATTTCTACGCGTTTCTTTTCTTGGAGGTGAAAAATCTTTTCTTGATTTTCGTCATTGCATCTATCAAATCCGGACCCGCGAACCGCAAGTATTACCCGATTGTTATATTTGGATTTGGCCAAATATTGGGCAGCTTCGACTCCGGCATTTCCGCCACCCACGACGACGATTTTTTTACCTTGGTATTGTTCAGGATCCAATAAATTATAAGTCACTTTGGGAAGGTCTTCGTTAGGAAGTCCTAAACGTCGAGGAGATCCTCGAACTCCCATTGCAAGTATCAGTTTCTGAGATCTAAATATTCCGCTACTTGTTGTAATATGAAAAATATTGTTGATTTTTTTGAAATTAATAAACTTTGTTTGCTCCATAATTTCCAA
>Ga0172367_10003891_pt1 | contig 18974 bp, 16 predicted proteins | sample Lak10m_FD_114542 | JGI IMG/M metagenome (GOLD analysis project Ga0172367, IMG submission 114542) | Freshwater microbial communities from Kabuno Bay, South-Kivu, Congo - kab_022012_10m | ecosystem: Environmental > Aquatic > Freshwater > Lake | place: Democratic Republic of the Congo: South-Kivu...
CGACGACGCCGAACCGCCCGCCGAAGTCCGCGGTCGCCTCCCGCGTGGAGGCGTGGATTGAAACGCCATCTCCCAGATGAGCACGCCGGCCCAGACGGTCGCCTCCCGCGTGGAGGCGTGGATTGAAACTATTATGCGGGCTTGACAGACGCCGACAGGAAGGTCGCCTCCCGCGTGGAGGCGTGGATTGAAACCCGAGAATGTCTACAGCCTGCCCAGCAAGCCCAAGTCGCCTCCCGCGTGGAGGCGTGGATTGAAACTGGTCCATGTCCGTCACCGTTGTCATGTTGCGGGGTCGCCTCCCGCGTGGAGGCGTGGATTGAAACTGTTAACGCGGCCGGAATGATCCACGCGCCCGCTGTCGCCTCCCGCGTGGAGGCGTGGATTGAAACGCCTAAGAGCCTCGTCAACGGTTAAGGGGACGGGGTCGCCTCCCGCGTGGAGGCGTGGATTGAAACGACGCGCAGCCATGACTGTGCGTCGACGTCTGCGAGTCGCCTCCCGCGTGGAGGCGTGGATTGAAACAGCTTCGACGGGCGCGGCATCGGCCTCGGTCTCGTCGCCTCCCGCGTGGAGGCGTGGATTGAAACAAAAGCCTTGACCGGATCAACACGGTCGAGCGTGGTCGCCTCCCGCGTGGAGGCGTGGATTGAAACTATGCTGTCGGGACCAGCCAGCGCGCGGCGCTTCGGTCGCCTCCCGCGTGGAGGCGTGGATTGAAACAAGGATCACCCTCATCACGACTGGACCAGCCACGGTCGCCTCCCGCGTGGAGGCGTGGATTGAAACAACGCGGCTGACCGGGTCGGCGTCATCACCACAGCCGTCGCCTCCCGCGTGGAGGCGTGGATTGAAACTCTGAAACGGGTTTGATCAGGCAGCGGCGCGCGGGTCGCCTCCCGCGTGGAGGCGTGGATTGAAACACCACTGCACAAGCGGCAAGGTCGCGACCAAGGAGTCGCCTCCCGCGTGGAGGCGTGGATTGAAACGGCATGCTCCTGGTCTGTAGCCTTCCGCCGTAGGGGTCGCCTCCCGCGTGGAGGCGTGGATTGAAACACGTAGGGTGAACGCCACCCATCCGCCCCTTTGGTCGCCTCCCGCGTGGAGGCGTGGATTGAAACGCGTATTTAGAACGCATCGGAAGCAGCTGAGGACGTCGCCTCCCGCGTGGAGGCGTGGATTGAAACCTCGATGCCTGCCAGAAGCTTGGCGATGCGCAAGACGTCGCCTCCCGCGTGGAGGCGTGGATTGAAACGCCCGATCGATGAAGGATCACCGCCAGCAAGCCGTCGCCTCCCGCGTGGAGGCGTGGATTGAAACGATCACCGCGCGGTCCTTCCAGAGCGCGCGCGCCGTCGCCTCCCGCGTGGAGGCGTGGATTGAAACAAGACGCCGGAGCCCGAATGCCTGTCGCGGCTGGTCGCCTCCCGCGTGGAGGCGTGGATTGAAACGTCGCAGAAATCGACTGCGCCGAGGATGCGCACTGGTCGCCTCCCGCGTGGAGGCGTGGATTGAAACGATTGATGCGTGGTGTTGATGTTGCGGAACACATGTCGCCTCCCGCGTGGAGGCGTGGATTGAAACACGGCGTCAGGCAGATCGGGGCGCGCGATCACCTGTCGCCTCCCGCGTGGAGGCGTGGATTGAAACTTTGACGAGCAGGAGATGAGCCAATGATCAGTGGTCGCCTCCCGCGTGGAGGCGTGGATTGAAACTTTCTCATCACGTTCCCTCTTCGGCCTTCCAGATGGTCGCCTCCCGCGTGGAGGCGTGGATTGAAACTTCGGAAACGCGACAAACAACGAGCGCAGCCGTAGTCGCCTCCCGCGTGGAGGCGTGGATTGAAACTCACGGTAGTTGTAAATCGCGGCATGGCTGCAGGTGTCGCCTCCCGCGTGGAGGCGTGGATTGAAACCGCGCGCACGTGATGAAGCTGCCGAAGGAGCAACGGTCGCCTCCCGCGTGGAGGCGTGGATTGAAACTGGCTGGTTACGCTGCGCGCGACGCGCGGCCGTAGTCGCCTCCCGCGTGGAGGCGTGGATTGAAACTATTTCGAGGTGTCGTGTACTGCGGCGCCTTCGAGTCGCCTCCCGCGTGGAGGCGTGGATTGAAACTGGCCGCCCGTGCGTGAGGAGAAGAGATGAGCGCGTCGCCTCCCGCGTGGAGGCGTGGATTGAAACATCACCAACCCCGATAATCCGTGGGGCTTCCCGGGTCGCCTCCCGCGTGGAGGCGTGGATTGAAACAGCATGGAGATGTTGAACGCGGGATGGACCAGAGGTCGCCTCCCGCGTGGAGGCGTGGATTGAAACTTCAGGGCATCGACACTGACGCTCGCCGCGACCAGTCGCCTCCCGCGTGGAGGCGTGGATTGAAACCTCTGCCGTCCACACACCCCTATAGGTACGCCGCGCGTCGCCTCCCGCGTGGAGGCGTGGATTGAAACATGTGCTGCGCGACGCTGGACTGGCCAGCTTGCGTCGCCTCCCGCGTGGAGGCGTGGATTGAAACCGCATCACCCGCACCGAGGGCACCAAAATCTGCCGTCGCCTCCCGCGTGGAGGCGTGGATTGAAACGAGCCCAAGCGGGCGAGCATCCTTGCAGGTCTAGGTCGCCTCCCGCGTGGAGGCGTGGATTGAAACATTACGATTGCGCGGCGCGCTGGAAGGAAAGCGGGTCGCCTCCCGCGTGGAGGCGTGGATTGAAACAAGCAGCGCAACGTGGCGAAGGTTGCGGCATGACCGTCGCCTCCCGCGTGGAGGCGTGGATTGAAACGCCGACAACGGCACCAAGGTCACCATCGGGATCATGTCGCCTCCCGCGTGGAGGCGTGGTTTGAACCTCAAGATCTGGATCCCAATGGTCTAGGGTGCGCTGACACTGCTCAAGCGGGAGTGAAGAAACCGCATCGCTTGGAAAGTACTATCCAAGTTCACGGTCCAAGCCCGACAACGCGCCGCGTCAAAGTCGCAGTGATTTTCGTTCCTGTGCACACTCGAACAGACGGCGGTACCGCTACCCCCCAATCAACAACCCGGTTGGTAACGCCGCTCGCGCTGCGCTGAACGCCATCTGCAATGGCTGCGTCAACGGGATCTCGCGAGATTGCTCCAATCCCTCCATAGGTGAGCTGCGGCTCCTCTGTGGTCGCCACGCCGACATTGATCAGCGTCCCGAGCGCTGCCGCTCCAAACACATCCCACCAGTGATCATCGACCTCGCCTTTGATACCAGCTGCTCCCGAGGGATCCGCTCCTGACTCATCGAGCGCCACCTCATCGCCATTCGGCATAATCAGCCGCGACCAGATGATGGCGACGCGGCTCTGCCCGTAACGGCTGGAAGATCTGTACTCGCCCATCAGTCGCGCGCCTTGCGGGATCAGTGCGATGCGTCCGGTCGCGCTGTCATAGATAGTCTGCGTCACCTGCGCGATGACCGGCCCCGGCGACTCGGAGTTCAGCTCTGTCATCAGGCTCGCCGGGATGACCGTTCCCGGGAACATCACACGGTCATTAGGGGCTGTGAGCACCGACATGCTCAAGCCAGAGACGGTCATCGGGGCTGGCGATGACCGCGATCGTGTCAGCTGCCTCCAGGATGGGGGTGATCTGCGGCCCCGCCGCCGTGGCCAGCACGGCCGGGCCGCGCGACGGGTCATGGCCTCGCGAGGGGGCGTATTGAGGAACGGGGTTGCTCATTCCGCCGGCTCCATTCGCGAGGGGCTGACCTCATGGGCTGTTTCGCGATCGAACAGCGTCTCGCGCCAGGTCGATCGGCCTGCTGCGAGCTTTGCGGCTATGACGGAGAGCAGGTTCCGCAACCGCTCAGCGCCGCGTGCATTGACGGTGTCGCGCTCGCTCGCCGGAATGTCGGGCGCCACGCTGAGGAAGAACCGCGCGGTGTGCGCCAGGAACTCGAACTGTCGCTCCTGCGATTTCTCGAGCACGCCAAGACGGCGCGTGAGCGCATCAAGACGCGCGATGACGACGGCGTGCTCAGCCTCATGTCCCGTGCCCGCGAAGTGGCGTGTAATCGCTTCCTCGATCAGGTCGGACTGGCTGCGGTCCCCGGCGGCGGCGAGCCGCTTCAGCGTGTCAGCCAGGTCGCGGGTCACATAAGCAGAGATCTGTATTCGGGCCATTGGAAGGTCTCAGCGTTTGGTGCTGTGAGGAGGGGAAGCGCCGCCAAGGTCGCCATCGATGCCGAACTGCCGCCGTATGGGATCACTCTCATCGATCGCAGGCAGCTGCGGTGAAGCCGCAGGCGCCTGTCGCGTTGACCGAACCGTCATTGGTTCTGCAGCATCGTGGCTGGCGCCGAACTCAAACGCCCGTTGATGCGAAACTCCCGCCTTTGGCGTCTGCGCACGCGACCCGGGTGGAGGAGGGGTTTGCGCCCGTGTCCTGGTCGGAGGTCTCGCAGGGCCGGGCGCCTCAGCCGGCAGAGGAGGCGCCACCAGCCCGTCCCAGCACGTCGGGATGCCAGGGCCGCGCATTGGCGCGAATTTCACCGGCGGTTGCAGGCGCGACTTGAAGATCGGATCTGCAAAGTAACGCACCTTCTTCGCACGGATGGGCGGTGCGCCACCGGTGAGGATCAGCGCATCAGCCTGTGGCAGCTGCATGACTTCGCCCGGCGTCAGAAGCGGACGTGGCACTTCCTGGCGCGAGACCATGGTATGGCCAAGCCAGGGCGCCATGCGCGAGCCGGCATAGTTCATCTGGGCGCGCGTCTCGGTGGTGACGCCCAGCATGTCCGAAATGCGCCTTGCCGTGCGTTCGTCATTGCAGGCGAAGGCGACGCGGACATGCGCATTGTCGAGAATGCTGGAGTGCTCGCCATAGGTCTGGGCAATCTGGTTCAGCGACTGAGCAACCAGGCAGGCCTTGATCCTGTAGCCGCGGATATAGGCAAGGGCGTGCTCGAAGAAGTCGAGCTTCCCCAGCTGCGTAAACTCGTCCAGCATCAGGAGCACCCGTCGGCCACCTGTCTGCCCGGGGCCCTGGTGCTGGCCCGCCACCTCGGTCAGGCGCTTGAGGATCTGGTTGAGGACAAGGCGCAGCAGCGCCTTGAGGCGCGACATCTCCTCGGGAGGCACAACCAGGTAGAGCGAGATGGGTCGCGCACCGTTGATCAGCTCCTCAATCGTGAAATCCGACGTCTCGGTTGCACGTGCGAGGATCGGGTCGCGATAGAGCGCCAGGAACCCCAGCGCTGTCGAAATCACGCCCGACCGCTCAGCCTCCGCCATGTCGAGCAGCTGCCGGGCGCCGGACGCGACAACCGGATGCGGCGCGCCATCCTTGATCTTGCGACCCAGCATCTCGGTGAGGAGATCGGCGACCGGTCGTTGCGGGTCGGCGAGGAGCTCGGCAATGCGCGAAAGCGTCTTGCGCTCCTCGGCGTAGAGCGTCCAGAGGATAACCGCGACCAGGAGCTCGAACGCACGCAGCTGCCAGTGACTGCGTGTCCCGAGCGCGCCCTCCGGATCGACCAGCATGTCGGCCAGGACCTGCGCATCGCGCACTTCAGCCTCGCCCCGACGGATCTGGGTGATCGGATTATAGCGGTGGGCGCCCGTCTCGGTCGGCGCAAACCGGAAGACCGGACCAAAGGCTGCGCGCAGGCCCGACGTCACCGCCCAGTTCTCGCCCTTGAGATCAAGCGCCAGATAGGAATGGCGCCAGACAAGGCCGGTCGGCAGCGAAATGCCAACGCTCTTGCCGGTGTTTGTGGGAGCAACGACGAGCACGTGGTCGTCGCCATCATGCCGGAGGACCTCCCCCTTGAGCCTCCCGAGAATGACACCATCGCCGGTCGTCAGCCCGAGGCGGCGAACATCGCCCGGCCTCGCCCAGCGCGCCGTCCCGTAGGTGTCGGCATGTCGTGCCTCCCGCGCCCGCCACAGGGAGAACCCGAACGCGATCCCCACAGAGAAGCCAAGGCCGGTGAGCAGGATCAGCGCGCCCGTCTCGAAGATGTGCCGGGCATAGACGTCGTAGAAGTACCACCAGAGGAAGAACTTCCAGGGCGCGTAGAGGGGATATCCAAACAGGGTCAGGTCCGGCGTGCCGAGCTGTGACTGATAGCCCAGTGCAGCCGCGGTCCATTGTGTCGTGATGACAAGACTCGCAGCGAACGCTGCAAGCACACAGAGGATCTGCCCCCAGTAAATGCGTCCGGCGCTCATGCGTTTACGACTCCCCTCGAATGGCGAGCGGGAGGAGCGGCATGCTGCCTGACGCGCGAAGCTGTCGTGACGGTACGGAATGTGCGCGTCGAAGGCGCGCCCGGCGCACTCGCCCCCTGCGCGAGCAGGCCGCTGACCCGTTCGCCACCGCGAGCGACCCTGGAGGCCGTCCGGGTACGGAGCAAAGTGGAAAAATCCAGCGTGGTCCGTGGGTTGTACGGATTTCGTGGTAACGGGGGGATGGGCCTGTTCATCGTGCCTGCTCAGCCAGTGATGCGTCAGGCTTAGCTGCGATGGAAAAGTTTCGCTTCACGCATTTTTGGTGAGGGGGTAGTTGAAAAGTAGCGAGCCGGGGTGGGGCGAAGCGCGCGCTGGGTCACCAGGTGTTGGAACGTTCGCACATGGGACTTGAGCTGGCCGCCACTGGCGAAGACGTCCTCCGCACGGCCCGCAGCATGGCCGACACGGTTCAGGCCATCATCGAACGCGAGGGTTGGAAGATATCGGGACGTCTCAATATCTGCGCGCGCAAGGTGTTTGCGACCTGCTGGCCGGCACGGCGCATGTCGGAGTTCCTCGCGCTTCAAACTTACATACGGGTGTTCCCCAAAGTTCTGCCGTCGGCTCCGAATCTTCTCAAGGGCGATGGCGACATGGCCATCCGGTTTGAAGAGCCGCACGCGAGCAGCCTCGCTTCACATGGGCTGGCTCCCGAGTGAGCGCAGTCGGTCGTCGCTGCCCCCAGGCTACAGGTTCGGCGCGATCTGCGCGATCCGAGCCAGCAATTCGTCAAAGGGCGGTTGGCCCTGGTAGTACAACGCAGACGTGGAGGCGTACGCGCTCGCGTAAAGCTTGCGCACAGCTGCATCCGTCAGGAAGAACGCTTCATTCCTGGCAATGTCCTGATTGTCGGCTGCGGGAAATCGATCCTGTTTGTGCTGCCTGTAGGCAGCCGTGCCGATGAATGCCAGGACGGACGCGTCGTTCAGCAGGCAGTACACGTCGTAATAGTGCCGCATGAAGTTCTTCGGCATGCCGCCGCTGGCCTGTTGCTGCCGGTACCTTGTCGAAATTGTCTGCAACTTCTCAACGAGCGTGTACCCGGGTTCATAACAGGCAACGGCAAGGGCCCGGTTGTCGGTAACCTTCTGGATGCCCGACGAGACGGCGTGGTCGTAGGCCCAGGAGGAGATATCGCACTGCCGGTTGGGAGCGACGGTATCGAAGCCAACCTCGAGCAGGATGCCCTCCTTGATGCCGCCGGGGAGTGAATGAGCGGCGCTGTATGTCAGCCGTATGCCGCCACTTCGCGCACCCTTGTCGTCAAAAAGCTTGTCCCTCGCGACAGAGGTCACACCGGGGATTTTGATCTTGTCTGCGAGGTCGTCGTAGAATGCGAGGCGATCGGCGACATGCTGCGGCTTGTCGTGGTTCTTTCCGATTTTCAGGGACGCTGGCGGTTCGATCCGGATGTCGATGTCTTCCGAGAAGCGGTGGATCAGGCCGAGTCCCTTGGAGAGAGACGTCCCTCCCTTCAGCTCGAACTTGTAGTTCAGCTGCTGAAGTCCCCAGAGCGAATGCATGATCCAGTAGTCCTTCTCTACGAGTCCCGGATCTATTTTTCGTATGTCGCTGACGACAGCGAGCAGATCATTGAAGTCAGGCAGCTCGTGAAGAAGGGTCATGCAGCAGCGCCATGCGCTTCGTCCGCAAGTATTGGCGCCAGCAGATTACGAACGCGGGCAGAGTCGTAGTCGTAGACGGCCTTCGCCAGGCGCCTGCGATCAAACGCTCTCGCACGGGCAAGTGCGCGCCCCCGAACGACATCGCGATCCTCCGCCAGCCTTTCCAGGTTGTGCAGCAGATCAACGAGAAGAAATTCCTCGCTGACCGTCTTCGGAAAGGACGGCCGGCGTCGAAACTCAAAGGGGCGCCCATTGAGTTCGAAGTCGCCATGGCGCTTCCGATTATAGACCACCGGCTTGTTGTAGAGCTGCGTCGTGCCGACACCGAGACCATTATAAGCGTTCGGAGAGACAATGAGGAAACGGTCGTCAGCCAGAAATGACCGGACCATTTCTTCCTGATCGGCGGGCGCGGCGCCAAAGCGTGTCAGACGAGGCGTCATGTAGAGACCTCCCGACACTTTCTTGAGCCTTCCCTCTTCGACGAGCTGTTGCACGTGGCGATCAACGGCGGTCGACCAGCGCGCCAGATCCTTGCGCCGGTAGACGCGGCCTGGCCGCAGTCGTTTTTTCAGTTCGCCTAGCGCCGACATGGCTTCGCTCCTTCGCATGAGAAGGTCGTTCAGCATGCCATGATATGCAATAAGTCTTGTTAAAAATCCATGCAAAATGTGTGCCGCTACTGACGCAGGATACGGCGCTCTGTCATTGAAAATGCCGCCTGTTTGGGGAATTCGGGTCCAGGGGAAATGCAGCACACAGCCAGCTTCCTCACACTTGGAGAAGGGCAGACTGCTGGCCAGGCGGGTTGCGAGCTCGCCTGCGCGCTTCTCCTCGCCTGTGGCCTGTCGCGTCCGCCGTTCAAGGGACGCTGACGCTCTTCGCCCTTGAGCAGCGGCCTTTTGCGACAGGCCTGGGAGGCGGGTCGCGCAGGCGACCCCGATCCGGCGTTCCGCCATCGGGCATGCTCAAGGAGCTCATCCATGACTGCTCAAGCTCACTCCATCCAGCTGATCGCCCTCAACAAGCTCGTCGTGTCTCCGCGCAATGTGCGACGGCAGGATCGCAAGGCCGATATCGACGCGTTGGCAGCTTCGATCGCCGCACACGGGTTGCTGCAGAACCTGTGCGTCGTGCCGACCGACAGCGAGAAATACGAAGTCGACGCAGGCGGGCGACGCCTTGCCGCGCTGAAGCAACTGGCAAAGCAGGGCGTGATCCCCAAGGATCATCCAGTTCCCTGCAATGTCGTCGCTGTGGAGCAGGGGGTCGAAATCTCGCTCGCGGAAAACGTGCAGCGCGTTGCCATGGATGCCATGGACGAAGTCGAGGCCTATGCTGCCCTTATCGCCGAGGGCGCAACGGCCGATGATGTCGCCCGCCGGTTCGGCGTCACACGTCGTCATGTTGATCAGCGTCTGGCGCTCTCGGGGTTATCGCCAAAGATCAAGGCGGCCTGGAAACGCGGTGATATCAATCTGGATGCAGCGCGTGCGTTCTGCCTGGTGCAGGAACACAGCCAGCAGGAGGCCGTGTTCAAGTCCCTTGGGCGGCCAGTGACACATGCGGGTTCGGTTCGGGCTCGGCTGATGGACGGGAGGATGCGCGCGTCTGATCGATTGGCCAGGTTTGTCGGGCTTGAGGTGTATGAGCGTGCCGGCGGCGCCGTGTTGCGCGATCTCTTCGACGCTGAAGCCGTTTATGTTGAAAATCCGGCACTGATGGCGGAGCTGGCTGAACAGAAGCTCGCAGGCGAACGCGACAGCTGGATCGCGCAAGGCTGGGGATGGGTCGAGACAAGCCTTGGTCAGGGCCGTACCGACAACGGCCACGCTGTGATGCGCCTTCAGCCTGAATGGCGCGAATACACAGATAAGGAAGAGGCCGAACTGACCCGCCTGCGTGACGAACTGGATGCACTCGACGCCGCACTGGATGAAGACAGCATCGAGGATGATCCGCGCTGGGACGAGCGAGACACGCTCGCGGCAGCAATTGAATCCCTGCGTCAGTCAGCCCGCGTCTGGAACAAGGATCTCATCGCACACGCTGGCGTGGTCATCGCGATCAATCATGACGGAGGAGCCCATGCCACACTGGGCGTTGTCCGGCAGTCTGATGAGAAGACGATCAGGGACATCCGCAAGCGGTTGGGGAGGACAGAGACAAGTGATGAGGCCATCGCTGATGACGAGGCGGCTGCATCTCCTGGCCCGGAGACTGCCTGCGGTCTCCCTAAGTCAGTGATCCGCGATTTGTCGCTGGCGCGGACACGCGCCATCCGCCTCCTGCTGGCGCGGCATCGGGAAACCGCACTGGCCGTGACCGTTGCCGCGATGATCATGCGGACCGTGTTCCGAAGCGAATTGTCCGGCATCGGTGTGTCGGCGAGTGCAGCGCATGTCGACGACCTGGAAGTGCTCGTTGAAACCCGGAATGCAATTATGGCCCATATTCCTGACAATGAGGACGAGGTGCTCGACTGGTGCCTGATGCAGCCTCCCGAAACACTTCTCTCGGTCTTGGCGGTCATCGTGGCGGATGCCGTTGATCTCGTGCACGAGAAGGGCGCACCGACAGATCTTCGTCGGCAGTCACTGGCTGACAGACTGGCGGAGATTCTCGATCTCGACATGCGTGAGTTCTGGGTAGCGGATGCGTCTTACTGGACACGTCTGCCAAAGGCCGACCTGCTTGCGGCCCTTTCCGAGGCGCCGGGGGTTATCGATCAATCAAGGACGTCGCTGGAGGCAACGCTGAAGGCGCATGCAAAGCTGAAACGAGATGACCTCGCTACCAAGGTTGGCGAGGCATTCGCGGAAACTGGATATCTCCCCGATCTACTTGTGACGCCTGTACCTGCTGGGAAGTTCGAGTTGGCTGACACAAGCTTTGCTGTTGCTGCTGAGTAGATATTGCTCAGGCTGCAACCAACAGGGGCTGCCAGCCATCTGGTACGCCCCTGTCTTGCGGAGAGTTGGCGTCGCGGGCGCAGCAAGGCCGATGCCTTCACATGTGACGCGGCGGAGGCGGCGATCTCTACCTCATTCCAAGGCGAAATCTTGCGAAACTGGGCCGAATTCCTATGGCCGGAATCCCCCCCGACTCTGGACAGTCGGACCAGACATTACGAATTCACCGACTGGGGCCCAAACCGGTCGTCGGCTATGCCAGTGGGGATTGCCTTACGCGGCTCTGCCAGCAGCCCGACGTACCCACTCGCTTTGGCTTAGTCACACAGCACACCCCGTGCGCCGTCACCGCAATTCGCTGGCGCGCGGGGCTCCACGGTGATCCGGGCTGCATATTGGGCGAGATGCGGAAGGCAAAATCTCGATAGAAACAAGGGAAGCATCGCCTTGGTTGCAAGTGACGAGCGAGTACGCTTGAGTTTGAATGGGTTTCAGGGCCTCTTTGATCGAAGCCTAAAGGCTTTACCCGGGCGAAAGGAAGACCCGGCAATGTTTGCGAGTTCTTCAATCTAGGGCCAGATGACCTTCGCGCGTCAGCTCATTGCGGTCTTTCTGGCTGCCTCGCTCGTGTGGACCGGCTCTGCCGGAGCCATGCAGTCGCACACGCACGAAATCGATGCTGATCATGGCCTTTCGATCCACGCGGTGACGCCTGCCGCTGATTTTGATCATCACACCGCCGCGCATGCGCACGACCATGATCACCACGGCACGCCGATTGATCATGACGATGACGGTACTCAGTCCGATCAAAATCAACCCGAGCATGACAAGGGTATAACCCATGTCCACTCGCTGTGCCTGGTCGCGCTGGAAGCTCAGTATCCGTCGCTTACCCGCTCTCCCGCGGTCCAGGCCGTCGAAGCTCCGTTGCTGGTCGTTTCGCTATATACGCGAAGCATAACGCCAGCTGATCGCCCTCCACGAACCTTCCTCTGATCCAGACATCCGCGTCCGCTTTCCAGCGGATGCCCCGCGTTTGAGACAGAGGAGCCACCCTTGTCATTCCAAATTTGTGCGACCCGCTCAGGGTTCGCATGCCTTGTCGCCATCGTCGCGGCAGGGGGCGCGCATGCACAAGCGCCGGCGCAGCCACCGCTGACGCTGCAGGACGCGTTTGCGCGCGCGCTCGTCGATGCCCCTGCCATGCAGGCGGCTGATCAGGCGCGGCTCGGCGCAGAGGCCGGTGTGCGACAGGCAGACCGCGCTCCAAACCCCACGCTCGACATCACCGCCGAGAACCTCTTGGGGAGCGGCCTCTATTCGGGCATAGATCGCTCCGAGACCACTTTTGCGCTGAGCCAGCGTCTCGAATGGGGCGAAGACCGGCAGGCGCGAACCAGCCTCGCGGCGGCAGACATCACCATCGCACGGGCGAGCGGCGACATCCGGCGCCAAGACCTGCTCTATGAGGTCGAGCTTGCTTATCTCGCGGTGCAGAAGGCCGACGCTGATCTAGCTGTGGCGCTGGAGCGCGCCGAGCTTGCCAGAGAGATCGTGACGACCGTGCAGCGTCGCGTGGAGGTTGCGCGTGACCCGCTGATGGCGGGCGCCAAGGCGCAAACAGTGCTGGCCGACGCCGAGATCGGCGTTGAGAACGCTCGCCGCATCAGCGAGGGCGCCAAGATGCGACTGGCGAGCTTCTGGGGTGGGACCACATCGTTCTCGGTAGACATGGCAGCGTACAGCGCGGCCATCACGCCAGCGATACCAGCAAGGCTGGCCAGCCCAGAGCTAGCCTTGGCCGAGGCCGAAGCGGTCAGAGCAGCAGCAGCGGTCGGCGTGGAGCGCGCACGCGCAGAGCAAGACCCGACGATCTCGGGTGGCTTCCGCTACTTCCAGGAGACAGGGGAGCTGGCGCTGGTTGTGGGGTTCTCAATCCCGCTGGTATTCTCCGACCAGAACGATGGCGCCATCGCCCGCGCGCACGCCGAAACCTCCCGGCTGAGGTTCGAGGGTGAGGCCCTGCGGCGGAACATCGAGCGCGAAGCAAACACCGCCCGCTCACAGATGGAAATCGCGCGGGCGGAGGTTGAAGCGATTGATGCGCGTCTTCTGCCGTCTGCCGAGCAGGCGCTGGCGTATGCGCGAGAAGGTTACAACGCCGGGGGCTTCTCCTATCTCGACGTGTTGGATGCACAGCGCCTTGTTGTGCAGGCCCGGCTACAACGCAATTCAGCGCTTCATGCCTTTCACAGCGCGCGTGTCGCGCTCGCCCGCCTGACGGGCGCCCACGCCGAAGGATCGGCGCAATGAGGTTCTTCATGTCTTTGCGAAATACAAAACGCGGTATCGGCCTGGCTCTCGCGGTTGCTTTGTCCGGTCTGGCGGGATGCGGTGAGCCCACACCAGCGGAGCCTGCCCACGGCGAGGCCGCCGCCAGCGGAGAGTACGAGCGGGGGCCGCATCGAGGTCGTATGCTTCGGGATGGCGACTTCGCGATTGAGATGACGATCTTCGAGGATGGCGTTCCTCCGGAGTTTCACGTCTATGCCTACAGGGCGGACAAGCCGCTGCCGCCCTCTGAGGTCCAATTGCAGGTGACGCTGGGCAGGCTCGGTGGGGAGGCGACCTCGTTCGCCTTCGCGCCAGTTGATGACTATCTCAAGGGCGATGGCGTTGTGGTGGAGCCACATTCGTTTGATGTGGCGGTCACGGTCACGCATGCAGGCAAGCAGCATCAGTGGACATATGCGTCCTACGAAGGCCGAACCACAATCGCACAAGCTCAAGCGGACGAAGCCGGTGTAAAGGTTGAGCCTGCTGGACCCGCAAAGATCGACGATATCGTTACGCTATCGGGGCGTGTTGAACTGCAGCCGCAGGGCAAGGCAGATGTCCGCGCGTGGTATCCGGGCCGTATCATGACCATGACCAAGGTCATTGGCGAACGTGTTCGCAAGGGTGAGACGGTGGCAACCGTCACATCGAGCGAAAGTCTGCAAACCTATTCCATCCCGGCGCCGATTTCGGGTGTCATCATGGAGCGCGGCGCCAATGTGGGCGATGTGGCCGGAGCGAATGCCCTCTACGTGATCGCGGACACGACAAAAGTTCATGCCGAGTTCTATGTCTACCCGCGCGATGCGGAGCGCCTGCGGGCAGGTCAGCCGATAGTAGTGCGCAACCTTCAGGGCGATCACAGTGTCAGAGCCGAAATCGAAGCCATCCTGCCGACCGCTGACATGCTGACGCAGACCGTCGTGGCGCACGTCGAACTGCCAAACCCGGATGGCCTTTACTGGCGCCCTGGGCAAGCGGTGAGCGGTGACGTGGCCGTGGCGTCGGTGGACGTGCCGCTTGCCGTGCGCACCCCTGCGCTACAGCGGTTCCGCGACTTCACCGTTGTCTACGCGCGCGTGGGCGAAACGTATGAGGTGCGCATGCTTGAACTCGGGCGGCGGTCGCCAGAATGGACCGAGGTACTCGGCGGGATCAAGCCCGGCGAGGTCTACGTCAGCGAGAACGCCTTCCTCATTCGCGCGGACGTCGAGAAGTCCGGCGCCAGCCACGATCACTAGGGGAGAGCGTCATGCTTGAACGCATCATCCATCTCTCCATCCGGTTCCGCTGGGCGGTTCTCGGTGCGGTCCTCGCGCTAGGCGCGCTAGGCGTCTGGAGTTTCCAGCACCTGCCAATCGACGCGACGCCGGACATCACCAACGTCCAGGTTCAGATCAACTCCGAGGCGGAGGGTTACTCTCCCCTCGAAGCGGAGCAGAGGATCACATTCCCCATTGAGACGGCGGTCGCCGGTCTGCCCAATCTCGACTACACCCGCTCGGTTTCCCGCTACGGTCTCTCGCAAGTTACCGTCGTATTTGAAGATGGCACCGACATCTATTTCGCGCGGCAGCTCGTCAATGAGCGGCTGCAGGCGGCACGAAGCCAGCTACCCGCAGGCATTGAGCCAGAGATGGGGCCGATTGCGACCGGCCTCGGCGAAATCTTCATGTACACGGTCGAAGCCGAGGAAGGCGCAGCCAAGCCTGATGGGTCCGCGTACACGCCTGAAGACCTGCGCACGCTTCAGGACTGGGTGATCCGTCCGCAGCTGCTCGGCACCAAGGGCGTAACCGAGGTCAACACGATTGGCGGCTTTACGCGGCAGTACCATGTCACGCCGTGGCCGGATCGCCTGGCCGCCGCCGGGCTCTCCATTGATGATGTCGTTGACGCCATCGACCGCAACAACAGCAATCGCGGTGCCGGCTATGTGGAACGCTACGGTGAACAGCTGCTGCTGCGGTCGCAGGGTCAGGCAGACGGCATAGATCATCTCGAAAGCATCGTCGTCGCAAACCGCAATGGCGTTCCGCTGCGTGTTGCCGATGTCGCCGATGTCGGGATGGGCGAAGAACTTCGCACTGGCGCGGCGACCGAGAATGGCAGGGAGGTTGTGCTTGGTACGGTCTTCATGCTCGTCGGCGAGAACAGCCGGGAGGTTGCGCAGGCAACTGCGGCCAAGCTTGCCGAGGCGGCCAAGGCATTGCCGCCGGGCGTTGTCGCCGTGCCAATCTACGACCGCACGGCGCTGGTGGACCGCACCATCCAGACGGTCGAGACCAATCTGGTTGAAGGCGCGCTACTGGTCATCGCGGTGCTTTTCCTGCTGCTCGGAAATTTCCGGGCGGCGCTAATCACGGCGATGGTGATCCCGCTCTCCATGCTGCTGACAATTACGGGCATGGTGCAGAACAAAGTGTCGGGCAATTTGATGAGCCTCGGCGCACTGGACTTTGGCCTGATCGTTGATGGCGCGGTCATCATCGTCGAGAACTGCCTGCGTCGATTTGGGGAGGAGCAGCACCGGCTCGGTCGCGTGCTGACGCGGGACGAACGGTTCGCCGCCGCCGAGCGCGCAGCAGCAGAGGTAGTCAAGCCGTCGATCTTTGGCGTGCTGATCATCACACTGGTTTACGTGCCGATCTTCGCGCTCACAGGCGTTGAAGGGAAGATGTTCCACCCGATGGCGTTCACCGTCGTGTTCGCGCTGACGGCGGCTTTGCTGCTCTCCCTGACGTTCGTCCCGGCGGCGGTCGCGCTGTTCGTCACGGGCAAGGTGGCGGAGAAGGTCAGCCCCGTCATGCGTGGCGCTCGCGCCGCGTATCAGCCCGCGTTGGACTCGGCGCTGCGCATGCGGGGGCTGGTTGTCGGCGTGGCCATCGCACTGGTCGCTCTGGCTGGCTTTGCCGCCTCGCGGATGGGCTCGGAGTTCATCCCCAACCTGGACGAAGGCGACATCGCGCTTCACGCGCTGCGTATTCCTGGAACGTCGCTGACGCAGGCTGTGAAGATGCAGGAGAGCCTCGAAAGACGCATACGGGAGCTACCCGAGGTTGAACGGGTTGTGGGCAAGATTGGCACCGCCGACATTGCAACCGACCCCATGCCGCCGAGTGTGGCGGACACGTACGTCCTGCTTAAGCCCCGTGAGGCGTGGCCTGATCCCGGAAAGCCAAAGGCCCAACTTGTGTCCGAACTGGCGGAGGCGGTCAGCAGCATCCCCGGCAACAATTATGAGTTCACCCAGCCAATCCAGATGCGGTTCAACGAGCTGATCTCGGGCGTCCGCTCTGATGTGGCTGTGAAGGTATTCGGTGACGATCTCGACCAGTTGCTGGCTCTTGGCGATGACATTGAAACAGTCCTCAACTCCGTTCCGGGGGCGCAGGATGTGAAGGTCGAGCAGATCACAGGCCTGCCCGTGCTTCAGATCACGCCGGATCGCAATGCGCTTACCCGCATGGGCCTGAACGTCGAAGATGTTCAGAACGTGATTGGCGCGTCGTTCGGCGGCGCCAGGGCCGGTCAGATATTCGAGGGTGACCGGCGCTTCGATATTGTCGTGAGACTTCCGGAACAGCTTCGCACCAATGTTGACGCCATCGGACAGCTCCGTATCCCGTTGCCCGACCGGGGCGGCGACTTGCGCGGCTTCGTACCTCTGCAGGAAGTGGCGAGTATCGAACTGTCCATCGGGCAGAACCAGATCAGCCGGGAGAATGGCAAGCGGCGCGTCGTCATCACCGCCAATGTTCGCGGTCGTGACCTTGGCTCATTCGTAAATGAGGCGCAGGCCCGGGTTTCAGCCGAAGTGGAAGTTCCGGCGGGGTACTGGATCAGCTACGGCGGCACGTTCGAGCAGCTCATATCCGGAGCACAGCGCCTTGCGCTGGTTGTTCCGGCCACGCTGCTGCTGATCTTCGCCTTGCTGTTCGTGTTGTTCAGATCGGTTCGGGACGCCTTGATTGTCTTCTCCGGCGTGCCGCTCGCACTCACCGGCGGCGTGCTCGCCTTGATCCTGCGTGACCTGCCATTGTCGATCTCGGCGGGTGTCGGCTTCATCGCGCTCTCTGGCGTGGCGGTGCTCAACGGGGTGGTGATGCTCACCTTCATCCGCTCCCTGAGAGGCGAGGGGCGCACGCTGGATGAAGCGATCCGCGAGGGGGCCCTTTCGCGCTTGCGGCCGGTGCTTATGACGGCGTTGGTGGCCAGTCTCGGCTTCATCCCAATGGCGTTCAATGTGGGCGCTGGCGCCGAGGTTCAGCGGCCACTTGCCACCGTGGTGATTGGCGGCATCATCTCCTCAACCTTCCTGACCCTGCTGGTGCTGCCCGCACTTTACCGGCTGGTTCACGGAGCAAGGCCGGTGGAACCCAAGCCTTCCAACTTGTCGTCTGCCTACGCGCTTTCCAACCAAGGTGGTGATCCAGGATGATCTCGCTGCGAAGAACGACGATCTCGCCGCTTGTCGCTATGTTTGGCGTGTTGCTGCTGGCGCTCGCCGTCGGTGCGGGACCTGCATTCGCGCACGGCGTTGAGGCCGGCGACAAGGGCTATATCCAGGAAACGTCCGGCATCGTGTTCTGGCCCTTCGTGTACCTGGGGGCCAAGCACATGGTGACCGGATACGACCACCTGCTGTTCCTCTTCGGCGTGATCTTCTTCCTCTACAAGATGAAGGACATCGGCATCTACGTGACCATGTTTGCCGTTGGGCACTCGGTCACGCTGCTGGCAGGCGTGCTCGCGAATGTCAGCGTCAGTTCCTATCTTGTGGATGCGATCATCGGCCTGTCGGTTGTTTACAAGGCGCTCGACAACATGGGCGCCTACCAGCGCTGGTTCGGTTTCCAGCCTGACACGCGTGGGGCCACGCTGGTCTTCGGGCTTTTTCACGGCCTGGGGCTGGCTACCAAGCTTCAGGACTTCGAGATGTCGGCGGACGGGCTCGTTGTGAACCTGATCGCGTTCAACATCGGGGTCGAGCTAGGCCAGCTGCTGGCGCTGGGCGCAATCCTCATCGCGATGGGCTTCTGGCGAAAGACGCCGAGCTTCTGGAAGCACGCCTATCTCGCAAACGTGGTCCTGATGGCCCTTGGTTTCACCCTGACGGGCTATCAGCTCGTCGGCTACTTCGTCGCCTGATCGGAGACATACAATGTTCAACGCACAAAAGCCCGACCCTTCCGAACTGCCCTCGACAGGGCGTCTCCTGAAATCCACGGGGGTCGCGGCACTCGTGGCAGGCGTTCTGCTTGTCTTCGTCGTCCTGCCCGCCGAGTACGGCGTCGACCCCACGGGAGCTGGCTCTCTTCTTGGGCTGACCGAGATGGGCCGCATCAAAATGCAGCTCGCAGAGGAAGCGAAAGCAGAGGCTGCCGCTGCAGATGCAGCGATCGCACCGGCGTCTGACCAAGCGCCTCCGCCAGCGACTTTGCCCGAGCCTGATCTGGCGCCCGCTGCAATCGCTCCTGCAACGCCGAGCGATGCGATAACCATCGTGCTCGAACCCGACGACGGACACGAGATCAAGTTCGTGATGGAGAAAGGTGCGACCATCAACTACGTCTGGTTCACCGACGGTGCGGGCGTGAACTATGACACTCACGCAGATGGCGAAGGGGTCAGCTATCACGGCTACGGTAAGGGCACGAATGAGGACCGGCTTGAAGGGCAACTGACCGCCGCCTTTACCGGCAGCCATGGCTGGTTCTGGCGCAACCGGAGCGGCAAGCCCGTGACGATTACGCTACAAGCGACCGGTGATTACTCCGAGATCAAGCAGTATGATTAGGCCTCACCCGCAAGGGGATGACTGCTTTTGGGCGAGCTCCAGC
>Ga0172367_10003893_pt1 | contig 18970 bp, 18 predicted proteins | sample Lak10m_FD_114542 | JGI IMG/M metagenome (GOLD analysis project Ga0172367, IMG submission 114542) | Freshwater microbial communities from Kabuno Bay, South-Kivu, Congo - kab_022012_10m | ecosystem: Environmental > Aquatic > Freshwater > Lake | place: Democratic Republic of the Congo: South-Kivu...
AATCACGCTCGAACTTCCGCCGCCCAAGGGCGGCGGTTTCGCTTGGTCATGGAGAATCGGCGCCCTACCCTATGGGCATGCGATTCGACCAGGAGGTCTGGCACGGCATGCCCGTCATCGAAAGGGCGGGTTACTGGATGAGCTGCGTCATCGATCGCGCGAAGCGCGTTTGTGCGGGTCTGGACGCCGCCGGCATTCCTCACGCGGTCTGCGGCGGCATGTCGGTCATGGCCTGGGTATCGACTCGGGATCCCGACTACACACGCACCACCAAGGATGTCGACATACTGATGCGCCGCGAGGACCTCGGGCGGGCCGCCGATGCGCTCAGGCCGCTCGGGTTCGAGTTCGCCGAGGTGAACGGCGTCCCGATGTTCCTGGATGGTCCCGACGGGACGCCGAAGCACGCGGTTCACGTGGTGCTCGCGGACGAACGACTCTCGAGGTTCGAGACGATCCCGTCGCCAGCGCTCGGCACACCGCATCGAGACGAGGTCGCGCCGTGGGCACGCGTGCAGGTGGTCACACTCCTCGAGATGAAGCTCCTCGCCATGCGCCCCCACGACATCGCGCACATCGGCGACCTGCTCCGCGTCGGGCTGATCGACCGGACCTGGCGAGACCGCGTGCGTGCCGAGCTCCGGGAGCGCTTCGACCGCGCGTACGACGAGGCGGAGCGGCACTACGGCGGGTCGGTGCATTGAGGGGGCGGATTGCGCCGCTGCCGCTACCCTTTCCCCCGTGCCCGTCGACCACTTCCCCAGCACGCACGCCACGTGGATCGATGCGCAGCTGACCATCGCCGAGGCAGGCGAATCGTCGGCCGGGGGCGGTCCCGCCAACGCCGCGCGCGCCGCGCTTCGGGCGCACCTGATGGAGCGCTACTACGACGCGCTGCGCACCTACGTGCGCACGGGTGCGCTGGTGCGGCTCGGCGAGCCGGACGAGATCGTGGGCGAGTTCTTCGCACGCACCGTGGACGCGCCAGGCTTCCTGCGGCGGTGGCGCGAGAGCCGGCTGACATTGCGGCGGTGGATGATGAACGCCATCGCGTTCCACTGCCAGGGCGCGCTCCGCGACCAGCGCCGCGCAGCCGAGCGCGAGGTGCCCTCCGACGACATGGATGCAAGCGCATCGCGCAGCGCCGATGCCGCGCGGGCGTTCGACCGCGCGTGGGCCGTGGCGCTCGCGGGCGAGGCATTCGCCGTCGCGCAGCGCGATGCAGAGGAACGCGGCCGGCCGCAGGACGCGCTCGTGTTCCGCATGCACGCGCTCGACGGCATGACGCACCGCGAGATCGCGGGGCAGCTCGGGATCACCGAGACGCAGAGCGCCCACGCGGCGAGGCGCGTCAGCGAGCGGATGCGCGATGCCGTCCGGACGCTCCTGCGCGACGAGGGCGTGCCGACCGCGGAGCTGGAGGCAGCGGTGGCCGAGGTGCTTGCGCTCGTCGGCGAGGCGGCCGGGGAGTGAGCGGCGTGAAGCCCGGCGCGGACGCGATCCTGCGTGCATGGCGCGCGGCGGATGCTGCGGGCACCCAGGCCGAGGCAAGGAATGCGTGGCCGAGAATCGCTCGCCGCATCGGCCGTCCGGGGTCGACCGCGCTCGCATTCCTCGCCTGCGCGGTGGCAGGGACGGCACTCCTCTGGGCCGCCGCGGATTTCCCGCGGAAAGGCCTGCCTGATTCCCGCCGCCGTGGCTTGATGGGGCTCACCAGGGATCCAACCATGAAGTCCATCCACGCCGCGCCGGCATCGAAGTTCCTGTCCGCAACCCTCGCCGCGACGGCCATGCTCGCGCCCGACGCCATGGCGCAGAACGCGGCCAAGCAGTGGCGGGTGGAGGATGGGGGGAATGGGCATTGGTACGCCGCCCGGCGCTGGGACAGCCCGAAGACGTGGCCGGAGGCGCGCGACGCGGCAATTGCCCGCGGCGGCTATCTGGCATGTGTGACGTCCGCCGCCGAGAGCCAGTGGCTCGGTGCGAACATGACCCTCGAACAGCCAGGCTGCGGCCTCGGGCGCATGGGCTGGCACCTCGGCGGATACCAGGACCGAAGCGCACCCGACTATGCCGAGCCCGCCGGCGGCTGGCGCTGGGTCTCCGGCGAGCCGTGGGCCTTCACCGCATGGCTCACCGAAGCGAACTACCCAGGCCTGCAGGGCGGCGACCGACCGAACAACTTCGGGGACGATGAGCAATACCTGAAGATGTCGGAACTGCCGTACGCGCCGTGGTGGGACGACGTCGGCACCACGAGCGACCAGAACGACCTGTGCGGCGCGATCATCGAATGGTCTGCCGACTGCGACAACGACGGCCAGGTCGACATCGGCCAGATCCTGCGCGGCGAGGCGCTCGACGCCAATGCCAACGGCGTGCCCGACCACTGCGAGATCACCTGCGCCGATGCCGACCTCTATGCCAACGGCGAGATCAACGGCGCCGACCTCGGCATCCTGCTCTCCGAGTGGGGCGCCGCGGTGCCCGGCTCGCGCTCGGACATCGACGGCGACGGCCTCGTGAACGGCGTGGACCTTGCGTACGTGCTTGCGTTCTGGGGACCGTGCGGCGGCTGAGCCGCGTGCCGCTACCCTGCGGCGCGTGGCCACCGACCACTTCCCCAGCACCCACGGCACGTGGATCGACGCACAGCTGACCATCGCCGAGCGCGGCCGCACTGCAGGTGACGCGGCGCTGGAGTCGAACGCGCGCGAGGCACTCCGCCGACACCTGATGGACCGCTACCACGATGCGCTTCGGGCGTACGTCCGCGGCAGCAGCCTGCGGCGGGTGCGCGAGCCCGACGAGCTCGTGGGCGGCTTTTTCGCGGAGCGCGCATGCAGGCCGGCGTTTCTCGAGTCCTGGCGCGCAAGCGGCCTGCCGCTTCGGCGATGGATGATGACGGGCATCAACCTCTACGGGAAGTCGCTCATCCGCGAGGGGACGCGCAGCCGCGAGGTGCCAGTCGGCGCGGTCCCCGAGGACTCGCTGCTCGACCACCAGACGGCGGAACGGGCGTTCGAGCGCGCATGGGCACTGTCCGTCCTGAACGCCGCGCTTGCGCAGGTGCACGGCGAGCTTGCGGCCCAGGACCGCCTGGATGACTATGCCATCTTCCGCCGGCGCGTGATCGGCGGAGAGTCCTACGAGACCATCATGCCCGACGTCGGCCGGACGGCGCAGCAGTGCGCCAACGCCACGCGGCTGGTCACCGACAGGCTCCGCGATGCGGTGCGGTCCGTGCTCCGCGACGAAGGGCTTGCAGGCGCGGACATCGAGACCGCGCTCGGCGAGGTGTACGACGCGTTCGGCATCGGCAAGCGCACCGAGCCCGGCGCGTGAGCGCGCGAAAGGCGCGGGAAGCGACCGGATTCCCGCGCAGGCGCGCGCCTGCCGCGCATTGGCTCTCGGCGATGGACCAGGAGCAGGCATGGCGGCCGATCGGCGAGCTGGAGGCACCCCGGCTGCTTGCGGCGTTGGTGGAACCGAAGGAGCCCGCCGAGCAAGAACGTGCCGGGGCCGTGGCCGGACGCCCCCGGCAAATGGCCGGAAATCGCGGGCGCAGCGTGGCTGCCGGAGCGATTGTGCTTGCAGGCGCGGGCGCGCTTGTTCTCTGGTGGATTCCGCCGCATGAGGCCCCGACCCGCGCATCACTCCCCGGCATCGGCATCCCGGGCAGCGCGGCGTCCGCGCGCGCCGGGGACGCGCCCGGCGCGATCCAGGAGCCAGACGTGAACAAGCGAATTGCAGCAGCGGTGGTGGCGGGCGCGGCGATGGCCGGGAGCGCGGGAGCGCAGACGGCGGTGCAGTGGCGGGTGGAGGACGGGGGGAATGGGCATTGGTATCAGCGGATCGACACGTTCGCGCGCATCGATTGGAGCACGGCAAAGGGACGCGCGGAGTCGCTTGGCGGCTATCTAGCCTGCCTTGAATCGCAACAAGAGAATCTCTGGCTCTGGAACAACATCATCAACGTCGGTCCTGACTCCCCTTCGGAATTCTCTGGGTGGATCGGTCTATATCAGATGCCTGGGGCGGCTGAGCCGCTCGGTGGCTGGATGTGGATCACGGGATCGCCACTTGGCTACTTCGATGCAGCAGCGTTCGACAACGCATCTGGTTTTGGACCAGAGCAATATGGTTGCTACTACCGAAACGGCTACTGGGCGTCCTGGGCGGACAACAATGCCGGTGGATGCTGGACGAACGATTGTGAGACATCCTTTGTCGTCGAATGGTCTGCCGACTGCAATAACGACGGCATCGTCGACTATGGCCAGTGCCGCGACGGCACGTTCTTCGATGGAAACGCGAACAACATCCCGGACTGCTGCGAGCAGTCCGTTCCCTGCACCGACTGCTACCGCTACGACCTCAATCCCAACGGCATCGTCGATGGTGCCGACCTTGGGGCACTCCTCGCCTTCTGGGGCCCAGTGAGCTCCGCATTTCCACGCGCCGACCTCAACCGCGACGGCATGGTCGACGGTGCGGACCTCGGGCTCCTCCTCGCAAACTGGGGCCCCTGCGGCGGGTAACTCGCGCCGCATCGGCAAAAACCGCCGCACAATTCCCTGCACTTTGTGCAACCTCTGCGCAACGTGGCCACGGCATCGATCGTGCTGCAACCGCCGTGAAACGGCGCGGTATCGACCGATGCCATGCACACGCACGCACGCACCGCACTTGCAGTCCTGTTGGCGGCCGTGACCCTTGCCTTCACCGCCGGGGCCGGCGCAAAGCCTGGCCAGCGCCCCGGCGCGCGGGCAACGAACGCTGCCGCGCAGGACGACCGCCCGAACGACCCCGCTGCCGAGGCCGAAGCCGCATTCGAGCGGTTCCAGGCGGTGGCAACCGAGTACGTGGACTCGCTCGACACCGTGCTGATCGAGGCCGAGGACGCGGTGGGGACCTGCGAGCGAAGCCCGAGAAACGATGCTCAGTCAGGCGGACGGCCGCGCTTCCTCGAGGCGCAGCGCGCCCGGGGCGCGTTCGCGAAGCAGGTGGATGCGTTCGAGAAGTCTGTGAAGGCGGTGGCGACCGCGGCGAAGCCGACCATGCCTGTCCACCGCGCGGACGCGGCGAAGTCGCTGGTGCGCGCCTCGGCCACCGACCTCAAGGCGCTCGAGACGATCACCGACTACCTGAGCGCACGCGGCAGCGACAAGCACGAGGAGTACGCGAAGGCGCGCGCCAAGCTCACGTCGCTGAAGACCGGCGCGCTTGCCGACGTGCGCGCGACCGCGCTGCGCGACATCGGCATTCGGACGCGGTGAGGCGCTGGCCCTGCATGCCATGCCACGAACCTTTGCTGCCGATCACTGTGCCGGCAGCCGACTGCGAAGATCCTCGAACGCTCGCAGAAACACCGGAAGGTGGCCGTAGATCGACTCCGCCATGGACGCGCGATACAGGTGCACGGTGTCATTGCGGGCCCGGACGATGTGGTCCCAGGCCACCTCGTCGGTGATCCAGCCGGCTCGGAGCGCAAATCCAAAGGCCGCGCGCGGGCTGACGATGTCGACGCCATCGCGCGCCGCAATCGCCTGAACCAGCTTCCAGGCCACCTCGTACGACAGGTTGAAGTGCAGCAGCGATGAATCGCGCGCAAATCGCTCGTTCGTGTGCGCAAGCGCATCGGCCAGCGCGGAGACCACGCGGGAGTAATCAGCGCTGAGAAGTCGTATCCGTTCGTCCTGCGGCGCGGCGCTCATGCCAGCTCCTGGACATGCGTGCGTGCCACGCGGACGAAGTCGGGGTCAGCGCGGGAGAAGTCGACCAAGTCGACCTGCCGGACCGTGGGGAGGTCCTCGACCGCTCGGCGAAGTTCGGCGATGAGTTCCGGCGGCGTCGAGGACACAGGCTCGAACCCGAGGTCAAGGTCCGAGCCAGCGCGCTGCGTGCCGGCGGCGAATGAGCCGAAGAGGAAGACGCGCAACCCTCGGCCAGCGAATCGACGGCCCATGTCTCGGAGCGCGTCCCACACCGAGGGGCTCAGGAACCGTGGGGCCCGTGAATCGGCCGCAGACTTCATGGGCAAAGTGTAGTGCTGGTTCCGCACGCTTCCCCGCGATACCTTTCCGTCTATGCCCGTCGACCATTTCCCAAGCACGCATGCCACGTGGCTCGATGCCCAGCTGACGATCGCCGAGGACGGTGACCGCGCCGTGGCGGATGGTGATGCCGCCGGCGCGGAGCGGGCAGCGGCCGCGCGGGACGCGATCCGCCGCCACGCCATGGAGCGATACGCCGTGCCGCTCGGCGCGTACGTCAGCGCCACGGGCCTGCGTGCCTCGGGCGAGCGGGACGAGCTGGTGTCCGGGTTCTTCGCAGGACCGATGGCCGATGATGCCTTCTTCCGCCGCTGGCGCGCAGGCGGCATGCCGCTGCGGCGCTGGCTGATGAACGCCATGAGCTTCCACTGCCGCAGCGTGCGGCGCGATGCCGCCCGCGAGCGGGGACGCGAGGCCGGTGGCGGCGCGGCGGACCATGCGATGCAGTCTGCCGTGGAATCGGACGCCGCCATGGCGTTCGACCGCGCCTGGGCTCTCTCGATCGTGAACGAGGCCTACGCGCGCGTGCAGGACGAACTTGCATCGAGCAGGCGCGAGGGCGAGGACGAGGTCCTCCGCATGCACGTGATCGACGGCATGCCCTACGAGGACGTGGCACGCGCGCTCGGTATGTCCCGCGCCGAGTGCTTCAACGCCGTGCGCCGGACGGCCGCACGCATTCGGGAAGCCGTGCGCGACCTGCTCCGCGAGGAAGGCGTGTCGAACTCCGACCTCGAAGCCGCGCTTGCCGAGGTCATGCGGCTGGTGGAGGGCTGACGGCGCATGTCGGGTGCGGGGGCGCGATGGCGCCGCGAATCTGCGCGGATTCCATCGAACGGGCGCCGCGGTCGCGGCTCGGTGCGTTCGATGGGACCCCATGCACGGACGGCAACGGCGGAGCGGAGGCGGCCCGGCTTGGATGGGCCGCAGGCAGCGAAGGTGTTGTTGCTCGCAGGCGGGGCGGGAGGTGGGCATGACCCAAGCACGCGCGCCGATGCCGATGGACGCGCGCCCATGGCCGAGAATCCACCGCGCCGCGCGGCGTCCACCGTGACACTGACCGTCGTGCTGGCTGGTGGGCTCTACGCGGCACAAACCGCCCGGAATTCACCGAACGGGCAACCGGGCCATGGCTCTGTCCCGCGGGAATCCGGGGTGGCCGTCGCGACCGACGGTCGCGCCCCCGACGAACCCAGACGTTTACGAACGGAGCCGAACGAGATGCTGACCAAGATCCAGGCCGCCGGTGCGGCGGTGGTTGCCGCAACGATGGTGTCCGCTGCGCAGGCGCAGCAGGCGGTGCAGTGGCGGACGCAGGATGGGGGGAATGGGCATTGGTATGCGCTCGATGGCGTCAACCCGATAGGTAGGAATTGGGCGGATGCAGAGTCGAGTGCGGTGGCGCGCGGTGCCCACCTCGCGTCCATCACATCGGCGGCCGAAAACTCCTTTCTGGTCTCTCTCGCAAGTGCTGCAGCCTCAGGCTATGGCACTTTTTGGATCGGTGGATATCGCGCCGACTCAAGCTGTACTCCTCCGTGCTTCACATGGACCACGGGCGAACCGTGGAACTTCGAGAGTTGGGGGCCTGGTGGAGAGCCCTTCGATTCCTGGGGCTGCTGGGGTCCGAATCCGAACAACTGCGGTTGGCTTGGTCCAGGAACGGGTCTCGCCGTGGAGCTCATCACATGGGGTCCGTACGCCGGTCTGTGGAACGATGAGACACCCAACCTCATCAACACTGGCGCGTCCGGTGCACCCTTTATCATCGAATGGTCCACCGACTGCAACAACGACGGCCTCGTCGACTACGGCCAGATCCGCGAGGGCCATCTCGAGGACGCGAATTCAAACAACGTCCCCGACCGCTGCGAGTGCGTTGCATTCCCTGCGCTGCCCTCGTGCTGCCTCGGCGATCTGAACTCTGATCGCACCGTCGATGGCGCGGACCTCGGGGAGTTCCTCTTCGCGTGGGGACCGGCAGTGCCGCAGCACCCGGCAGACCTTGACGGCGATGGGCAGGTAGACGGCGAGGACCTCGGGCTGCTCCTCGCGAACTGGGGCCCCTGCAGCTGACGGCGTCGGATCCCCGGGCCCGGCCCGCTACGCTTGGGCCGTGCCCGTCGACCACTTCCCCAGCACGCATGCCACGTGGCTCGATGCCCAGCTGACGCTGGCCGACGATGGTGACGGTGCTTCCGCCGTCGCGCAGGACGCGCGGCGCGCGCTGCGGCAGCACGTGATGGCGCGGTACCACCAGCCGCTTCGCGCGTACGTCAAGGGAAGCAGCCTTCGCGAGCTCGGCGAGGCCGATGACCTGGTGGCAGGCTTTTTCGCCGACCGGGTGGGTTCGCCCTCGTTCCTGTCCGAGTGGCGCGCCAGCGGCATGCCGCTGCGCCGATGGCTGATGAACGGCATCGGGTACTACGGGCGCGGCGTCCTTCGGGACCGCATCCGCGACCGGCTGCGGCAGGCCGACGCCGGCATCCGCGACCCGTCGGCGACAACCATCGACGCATCGCCGCTTGACCTCATCCCCATTAACCGGGAGGCAGAGCAGGACTTCGACGAGGCCTGGGCGCTCGAGATCCTGAACGCCGCGCACGAGCGCGTGCACGCAGACCTCGATGCCGCTGGTCGGCTGGACGAGTACGAGGTCTTCCGGCGCCACGTGATCGACGGGGTTGAGTACGCCGTCATCGGCGCGGACCTCGGCCTCACGCGGCAGCAGTGCGCCAACTGCGTGCGCCGGGTGAGCGATCGCGTGCGCGAGGCGCTGCGGGACGTGCTGCGTGCGGAAGGCGTCCCTGGGTCGGAGCTCGACGGGGAACTGTCGCGAATCCGGCGGCTGCTCGGTGACCAGGGCTGAACACGCACGGGTGCGCGCGGAGTTCCTCCGGAAACCGCTTTGATTCCGTTGCATGCGCCTTCGCAGAAGGGATCACTCCGCTCAATGCCAGAGAAGCGATCGATGCCGAAGAGTGGAACGGACGCGCGAGCCGGCGTCCGCACGCTTCCGCCGCGCATCGATCGCCCGTCCGCACGAAGGCTCGCGCGGCGGTGGACAGAGGACGCGCCCCGGCACGCGGATGCCGGGGATGTTTCTGCAGAGAAGGCCAGCCTTCTCCGGTGGTGCGCCGTCGCTGCCGGCATCGCCCTCATCGCGGGCATCGCCGGATTTTCGATGATTCGCCAGCATGCGGCACCCGACGACGGATCACTCGGCTCCGGCACCGTCCGGTTGAGCAAAGGAGAAGACATGTACCGCCGCATGAATCGCCCGTTCGTCGCAGGTTCGCTTGCCGCCCTCACCGCATCGCTCAGCGCCTCGGCGCAAATTGCGCCCGTGCAATGGCGCGTGGCCGACGGCGGCAACGGGCACTGGTACGCGGGGTACGTGGGCGCGAACCCGTCATGGACGCACGCGCGCACGGACGCGCGGACGCGCCGTGGTGACCTGGTCTCCTACTCGACGGTCGATGAGTCGAACTGGGTCTATGCGAACGTCGCCTCGAGCCCATCCATGTGGAACTACCGGATGGGTCCGTGGATCGGGCTCTACCAGCCCGAGGGCACTGCCGAGCCGGGTAGCGGCTGGATGTGGTGCGACGGGCAGCCGATGACGTGGACGAACTGGATGCCCGATCAACCGCACAACGGGTGGAACGGCGGGCCGGAGTGCGACCATGCCAAGTACATCTCGTGGCCGCCGCAGCCCATGAACCAGTGGGGGGCCGACTCCGACGTTCACTACCCCTCCTATCACTGGGAAGCCAACCGCAGCTGGATCGTCGAGTGGTCCGACGACTGCAACGGCGACGGCATCGTGGACTTCGGGCAGCTGCAGGACGGGACGCTTGCCGACGCGAACTCCAACGGCGTGGCCGATGTGTGCGAGCGCTTCCGCATGATCAGCCTTGCCCCGTGGGCGAACTTCCATCGCACCAACGGCTCGTCCGATCCGCGCGGCTTCACTGCCGGCGCGACCTATCCGACGGGCACGCAGCAGTACGACGGCATCCCGGTGACGCACGGTGCCGATCTTGCGTACGGATATTCCGCGATTCCGGAGTTCAACGGCGGGCAGTTCGGCACGCTGACCGTTCCGGTGAACCAGCCGTCGGGCCTCGACATCCACCTGGCCATGAACATCTGGGCGCGCTGGCCGGTGGGCTCGTGCGACCCGAACCTGTCGGTATTCGTCACCATCAACATGGATGATGGCAGCCAGCAGGTGCATGAGCTGCGGGGCGGCGAGCACCTGCGCGACCACAACCAGTCGTGGACCAGCGGCGGCATCTGCGCGCCGTCGGCGCCGAACGTCCGCGAGGTGTGGCGAAACGGCAGCAACCAGGTGATCGACCTCGTCACCATCTCGGTGCCAAGCGGGCCCGCGCGGGTCGAGTCGGTGACGATCGAGAGCGTCGACTTCGGGTTCTGGGCCATGGTGCTCGGCGTGACGCTCGAGCCCACGGCCGACTGCAACGGCGACGGGCTGCCGGACTACGGGCAGCTCGCGACCGGTCAGCTGCAGGACCTCGATTTCGACGGCCGGCCCGACCAGTGCCAGTGCTGGTACCTCGACCTCGACAGCTCCGGCGCCGTGGATGGCGCGGATCTCTCCATGGTGCTCCGTGGGTGGGGGCCCACCGGCGGGTTGATGCCGCGTGCCGACATCGACCGCAACGGCGCCGTCGACGGGCTGGACCTCGCGATGCTGCTTGCCTTCTGGGGCCCCTGCAACTGACGGGTCACGCCTTCGGCGCAACCGCCGCCGGCACCGTCTCGGCGGGTGCGGTCGCAGCAGGCTTCGCCCGCCCTGGCATCTCGTGTGCGGCGTTCCATGCAACGTAGGCGCCGGCGGCGATCAGGATCACGGCGCTAATCCAGCGGCCATTGGTCTTGAGGAACCGCTCGCTCGACTCCTTGATGGCGGCGCTGGCGCCGGAGTGTGCCGTCTCGATGACGGCGGGCGCGATCGCCGGCAGCATGGCGATCGCCGCGAACACGAGGATCCCGAAGGAGCGGTCCTCGTCGCCTGCGATCTGCAGCGCCTGGTGGCCCGCGGCGATGGCGACGCCGACGCACTTGGGGTGGATGCCCATGGTGGCGAAGCCCAGGAGCGCCGAGCGAGTCGCGCGGCGCCAGGTGGGCAGGTCCGTCGCGCCGAAGCCCGGGAACTTGGACTTGAACCACTCCTTCAGCTTGGTGGTGATGCCCTTCTTGCCCTCGTGCTCGCGTCCCTCGGCCTCGGCCTCGCCCTCGATGGGCGCATCCTTCATCGCGCCGATGGCGCGCTGCACGCCCACGGTCAGGAGGATTGTCGCGATCAGCGCGCGCACCGCGAACTCAAGCCACGTCGGCGAGTGAGGTGCCGTGTCGGTGTGCGGCGCGGGTGCGACGATGAACCCGATCGCGAGGCCGAGCGCAAGGCCGAGCGCGGCGCCGACGGCGTACATCCACGCAACAAACCGCGGCGCCCGCTTGTCGCACGCCATGATGAGCCCGAGGATCAGGATCTCCGGGCTGAGGAGGATGGCAACGCCGAGCGAGGCGAGGACGGTCAGGTGCGCGGTCATGGTGTTCAGGCCTTGGAGAGGAATGCGGTCAGCTTCGCGCGGGCTTCGGGCGTGTGGCGCAGGCGGACGAGGTGCGTTCGCTCGGCGGCGACGGCCGCGTCCCAGCCCTTCGCCGTGCCGATGGCGACGCAGTCAAAGCACGCGTCGGCATGGGCGCTGGCGGGAACCTTGGCACGCGCATCGGCACGAGCCGGGTCGATTCGCGCGGCATCCGCGGGACCGATGGTGCGCCGGGGCGCATCCCGTGCGGCGAACGCGCTGCCGCCATGCGTGGCGGCGTGCTCCGCGCGGATCCAGCGCTTCGCCTCCTCGATCATCTGCGGCTGCGTGCTTCCGGCGGCAAGCACGGTGGTGAAGAGCCCGCTCGGCACGTCGGTGCACTTCCAGGGCGCGCCGGTGGCGGTGGCGACCATGGCGATTTCCGGATCGATGCGTGCGGGGAGCATCTGCGTGCCGCCCCAGCCGGGACAGATGCAGAGCCCGCACTCGGGCAGGCCAACGAGCCACGGCTTCTCGCCTTCGGCGGGAAGCGCGCCGATCAGCGCATCGCAGTGCATGGCAAGCTCCAGCCCCCCGCCGAGTGCCGCCTTGTGGATGACGGCGGCGGTGGGCACGCCAAGCGCAGGAATCGCCGCGAACGCGGCGGCACCGCGCTCGAGGTAGGCGTGCAGGCCGGCATCGTCGAGCGCATCGATCTCGGCGAGGTCGGCTCCCGCCACGAAGACGCGCGTGCTCGAGGAGGCGAGCACGAGGCCTGTGCATCCCTCACGCGCGACGGCCGCGCACGCCTCGGCGATGGCGCCGATCAGCCATGCATCGAGCACCACCACCCCGCCCCGCGGCTTCGCGGGATTGGGGTCGAGCCACAGCGTGACGATGCTGTCTGCGTCGCGTTCGGTGCGGAGGGATGGCATGGTGGGAGGGTACGGGAAGCGGCGTGCCTGGACCCGCGCCCTCACCTCCCCGCAAACGCCTTCCGCAGCCGTTCCTGAGCCTCGGGGCCAGCGATCACCTGCGCGCTGAGTTCCGCGGCCTTGTCGAGCACGGCGTCCTCGTTTGAGCCGTCGAGCTCGTTCAGCCATCGCTTGGTGACGGCGAGTGCGTTGGGCCCACCACCGGCAAGGCGCCGCGCGAGGTCGGCGACGGTGGCATCGAGCTGGTCGAGCGGCGCAAGGTGCGTCGCCAGGCCGACATCGAAACCCTGCTGGCCCGTCATGGTGCCCCCCGCAAGCAGCATCGCGCGCGCACGGCCCGCGCCGATCTTCTTGATGAGCCACGGCGCCACCACCGCCGGGCAGATGCCGAGGTCCACCTCCGGGTAGCCCACGCGCGACTCGGGATGCGTGACGGCGAAGTCGGTGACCACCATCAGCCCGCAGCCGCCGCCGACGGCCGCGCCCTGCACGCGCGCGATGGTCGGCACCGGAAGCCTGCGCACCGCGCGGCTGGCACGGGAAAGCCCGCGCAGCATGTCGCCCATGGCGACCGGATCATCCATCACGCCGCGGAGGTCCATGCCCGCGCAGAAGGCCTTGCCGGCACCGGCGATCACCACCACGCGGACGTCGCCGGTGGGCGCGCACCGCGTGGCGACCGCAGCGACCGCGGCGCCGAGCGCCGCGATCAGCGCGCGGTTCATGGCGTTGGCCTTGTCGCCGCGGTTGAGCGTGATGGTGGCAATGCCGTCGACGACGGCGGTCTGCACGAGTTCGTTGGTCACGGCGAGTGTCCCGATAAAGGAGTGCGGGGTTACCCCGGACGCAATTTAGGTGGCGCTCGGATGCCAGATCGTCTTGGTCTCGACGAACGGCGCGAGGCGGCGGGGGTTGGTCCAGCGGTCGGTGTCGTTGAAGTCCTCGTCGGCGGGGAGCACGTGCACGCGCTTGAGGTTCTCGGCGGAGCCGAGCCTGAGCGTGCACGCGATGGCGGGCTCCGCGATCGCGTGCACCGAATCCACGTCGCGGTGCCCGGCGATCCAGCCGGCGAGCTCGTGCGCGTCGCCGGTCAGCACGTTCAGCGCACCCGCAGGGATGTCGGCGGTCGGCGCGGCCTCCGCCACCAGGAGCGCGCCCAGTGGATGCCGCGTGTTGGCGATGGCCACCACGGCGTTCCCCGCGCAGAAGGGCGGCAGCACGAGCGACAGGAAACCAAGCAGCGGCTGCGCATCGGCCACGCCGTGCACGCACACGCACACGCCGCCCGGTTCCGGCATGCTGAAGTTGTGGTACGGCCCAGCAACCGGGTTGCGGCTTCCGAGCACCATCGGGTACTTGTCGCACCAGCCCGCCCAGCTCACGGTGCGGTCGATGGCGGCGTTCACCTCGTCGGCGGCGGCTCGCTTGGTGTCGCCGGTGGTGCAGCGCACGGCCTCGGCGAGGTCCACGCGGCGGCCCTCGAGCATCTCCGCGAGCCGGTAGACGATCTGGCTGCGCAGGTACGCGGTGGCCCCGCTCCACGCGGGAAACGCAACGCGCGCGGCCTCGACGGCATCGCGGAAGTCCTTGCGCGTGGCATGCGAGAGGTGCGCCACCAGCGCGCCGCGCGCGTCCTTCAGCGGCAGCGTGCGCCCGCTCTCCGAGCGCGGGTACGCGCCCTTCATGAAGAGCTTCCAGGTCTTGAGGATGGGGAGGCGTTGGTCGGTCATCGGTCGTTCCTCGGCGCCGCGCGCCGCATCACTCGGCCAGGTACGCGGCAAGCCCGTGCACGCCGCCCTCGCGGCCGAAGCCGCTCTCCTTGAAGCCCCCGAACGGGCTGGTGGCGTCGAACTGGTTGTAGGTGTTGCACCACACCACGCCCGCCTGCAGGCGCCGTGCCACGTCGAACACCTTGCTGCCCTTGTCCGTCCAGACACCGGCAGCCAGCCCGTAGGGCGTGTTGTTGGCGCGCGTGATTGCCTCCTCCGGCGTGCGGAAGCTCATCACCGCGAGCACGGGGCCGAAGATCTCCTCGCGCGCCACCACGTGCGAGGGCTGCACGCCGGTGAAGAAGGTCGGCCGGCACCAGAAGCCCTTCGCGGGAAGCGCCTGCGCGCCGGGCTGGCACACCGTGCAGCCCTCCTTCTGCCCGGCATCGATGTAGCCGAGGATGGTGGCGAGCTGGCCCTTGCTGTTGATGGCGCCGATGTCGGTGTTCTTGTCGAGCGGGTCGCCGACGCGCAGCGAGGCCATGCGCAGCTCGAGCTTGCGCGTCACCTCGGGAAGCACGCTCTCCTCGACGAACAGCCTGCTTCCCGCGCAGCACACGTGGCCCTGGTTGAACCAGATGCCCTGCACGATGCCCTCGATCGCCTGGTCGATGGCCGCGTCGGCGAAGATGATGTTCGGGCTCTTTCCGCCGAGCTCAAGCGTCAGCCGGGTGCCGCGCGCGGCACAGGCCTTGGCGATGAGCTTTCCGACCTCGGTGCTCCCGGTGAACGCGACCTTGTCGACGCCCGAGTGCTCGACGAGCGCCTTGCCCGTGGCACCCGCGCCGGTCACGATGTTGACGACGCCGGGCGGGAGCTCGCACTCCTGCAGGATCTCGGCCAGCCGGATGGCCGTGAGCGACGTGGTCTCGGCGGGCTTCAGCACCACCGTGTTGCCGCACGCGAGCGCAGGGGCCAGCTTCCACGCCGCCATGAGGAGCGGGAAGTTCCACGGGATCACCTGCGCGCACACGCCGAGCGGGCGCGGGTCGCCGCCGGGCACGGCGTAGCGGAGCTTGTCGCACCACCCCGCGTGGTGGAAGAAGTGCTGCGCGGCAAGCGGCACGTCCACGTCGCGGCTCTCGCGGATCGGCTTGCCGCCGTCCATCGTCTCGAGCACCGCGAGCTCGCGCGCGCGTTCCTGGATGCGGCGCGCGATGCGGTACAGGTACTTGGCGCGCTCGCTCGCCGGCAGCCTCGACCACGGCTTGAATGCGCGCCGCGCGGCGGCCACCGCGGCATCCACGTCATGCGCATCGCCCTCGGCGATCTGCGAGAGCGTGGCCTCGGTGGCGGGGTTGATGGACGGGAACCGCCGGCGCGAATGCGGGTCGACCCACTGGCCGCCGATGAAGAGCTTGGTCGAGCCGGGCACCTCGACCTTCAGCGACTCGGGGGCGGGGCTGTATTCCCAGGTGGCCGGGAATACCGTTCCTGCGGGCGATTCTGCCATGCGGGAATCGTACTTGCGTGGTGCAGGCACGAATCGGGGCGCGGCCTTTCGGCGAAGACGCTCCCGAGGACCCACTTCATGCTCATCGCCACGCTCGCCTTCCTTGCTAGCACGTTCCAGCCGATGGGTGACGGACCCAAGGCCCCGGCCGCCGAGGGTGCCGCACCGTCCGCGCCCGTGGCCACGCGCCCCGAGGGCGCACCCGAGCCCGGCACGTCCGTGCGCCTCGTGGGCGATGCATCTGTCAAGCCCACGCGCCTCGAGAGCGGCGAGTACCGGCTTGCGGACATGGGAATGGTCATCGAGGCGCCGCTTCCGGACGGCTACCCCGCGCCCACGCCGCCCGGGATGATCGAGCTGAAGACATACCCAGTGGTTCGGCGCGCCGAGTACACCGCCAAGGGCTCGAGCAACTTCGGGATGAACGTCGGCTTCTGGCCGCTCTTTAACCACATCAAGGAGCGCGAGATCGCCATGACCAGCCCGGTGGAGATGGACTACCGTCCGGCCGGCGAAAGAGCGCCGCTCGCACCGATGAAGGACGCCGAGGGCAGCTGGACCATGAGCTTCCTGTACCGATCCGCGGACCTCGGCCCCACGGGCCAGGACGGTCGCGTGAAGGTGGTGGACAACCCGGAGCTCACCGTGCTGTCGATCGGCATGCGCGGCGGCTACGGCATGGGCCAGGTCAACGCGGGCCTCGAGGAACTGCAGAAGTGGTTCGCTGGCCAGGACCAGTGGGAACCCGCGGGCGACCCGCGCGGCCTCAACTACAACGGCCCGCAGGTGCCCACGCGCAGCAAGTGGAGCGAGGTGCAGGTGCCGGTGCGCCGCAAGGCGAAGGACGGGAGCAAGCCCGTTGCGCCGGTTGCCGCGGCACCGGGCGCGGCTGCGTCGGGCGCGGCCACGCCGGCCGCTCCCGCATCCACCGCCGCGCCCGTCACGCCGGCCGCGGCCGAACCCCGCCGATGAGCTGACTGCCGCGCGGGCGCAGCGCGATCACCGCGGCGCCGATCACGACCATCAGCATCGACACCACGATGGGTGACGTCACGTCGCCGAGCATCGGCACCCTGAAGAGAATCGCGGAGTCCGGCTCGCGGTACTGCTCGCTGCAGAAGCGCAGCACGCCGTAGCCCACCAGGAATGCCCCGGAAAGCGTGCCGGCGCGCCGCGGCTTCCACCACACGACGACGAGCACGAGCATCAGCATCGGCCCGTCCGTGAACGCCTGGATGAAGTTGTTCGGGTAGCGCGCGGGCACCAGGGCCGCCACCTCGGCGACGGCGCGCGGGTCACCGGCATACGCCATAGTCACCAGATGCTCGGCCTGCTCGCGCGAGGCCGCGGAACCCGCGAGGTCGATCGCCTCGCGCGGGTACTTCACGCTCCACCACGGCGGGCTCGCCTGCATCGCCGCGGGAAGCACCTTGCCCCACAGTTCGCCGTTCACCCAGTTGGCCAGGCGCCCGAACATCAGGCCCGCCGGGGTGATGAACGCCGCGGTGTCGACCATGGCGGCGGGCGCGATGCCGTTGCGGCGCGCGAACACCGCACAGGCGATGATCACGCCGGTGATGCCGCCGTGGCTCGACATGCCGCCACGGTGGATCGCCAGCACCTCCCAGAAGGGGAACGACGACGAGAACGTCCACAGGATGTCCCGCTCGTACAGCAGCACGTGCCCAAGCCGGCCGCCCACCACCACGCCCACGATGCACCACGTGATGAAGTCGCCCACGAGTTCCGGGCGCAGCGGCGTTCGCCCCGTCCGTGCCAGCCACCGCAGGATGAGCCATGCCACCACGAAACCGAGCGCATAGGACATGCCGTACCACCTCGGGCCGAACGTATCCGTGATCCGGAACACGAACGGGTCCATCGTGTGCACGAGGCTCTCGGCAAGCAGCATCACGCGCCGCAGGATACGGACACGTAGCATCGGCGCATGCCGAACGACGCCCGCCACGCGCCGCCGGAGTTCGAACGACCCTCGCACGAGGGCGACCTGACGCCCTACATCCGCAGGCTCGTGGCCGGGGAGACGCTGGCCTTCGGCGAGATGCAGGCGGCCTTCGCGTCGCTCATGCTGGGTGCGTCGCACCATGCCGAGATGGGAGCGCTGCTGGCGTTGCTGGCCACGCGCGTCCCGACGCCCGATGAGCTCGCGGGTGCCGTGGCAGTGATGCGTGCGCACGTGGAGCGGCTGGAGACGGGCATCGCCCCCGAGCGCCTGCTGGACACCGCCGGCACCGGCGGCACGGCCAAGCTCTTCAACGTCTCGACGGCCGCGGCCATCGTCGCCGCGGCAGCCGGAGCAAAGGTCGCCAAGCACGGCAACCGCAGCCGCACCGGGCGCGGCAGCGCCGAGGTGCTCGCGGCCCTCGGCGTGAACGTGGATGCCGGCCGCGAGGGCCAGCGCCGCTGCATGGACGCGGCCGGGATCTGCTTCTGCTTCGCGGTGCACCACCATCCCGCCACCCGCCACGTCATGCCGGTGCGCAAGGCGCTCGGCTTCCCGACGATCTTCAACCTCCTGGGCCCGCTCACGAACCCTGCCGGCGCACGCCGGCAGGTGATGGGGGTGTACGAGGCGCGCTTCGTGCGCCCGGTGGCGGAGGCACTGTCTCGGCTCGGTGCGGTGCATGCGGTGGTGATGCACGGCACCGACGGGCTCGACGAGTGTTCCCTCAGCGCCCCCACGATGGTGGCCGAGGTCCGCGATGGCTCCGTGTCGGAGCGGACCATCCGTGCGGAGGAACTCGGGCTTCGCGCAGCGCAGCACGACGAACTCGCTGCCCGGGACCTTGCCGGCGCCGCGGCGCTGGTGCGCGACCTCCTCTCTGGCCGCGAACGCGGACCATGCCTCGACATGCTGCTACTCAATGCCGGCGTGGCGCTGCTTGCGGCGGGCCATGCCGAGGACGAGCGGGCGGGCATCGCGCTTGCGCGCGGCACCATCGAGTCCGGTGAGGCCGCGCGGACGCTCGAGCGCCTGGCCGCGGCATCGACCGCGGGCTGAGGTTCCGTGCACCGCCGACGCCGCGCGCTTTGGCGTGAAAAACCGCATTCGCGGAAATCGCCCGTACGGTGCGGGCCGTGTTCCTCATCGTCGACGACCCGGGCCCGCGCGAGCGCTGGCCGCTCTCGTTCCGCGTTGCCCTTGCCATGGTGGCCGGGGCCGCAGTGGCGTGGTGGA